>Ga0214478_101082_pt1 | contig 14581 bp, 13 predicted proteins | sample M1_20Mar14CPVII9_2_FD_178001 | JGI IMG/M metagenome (GOLD analysis project Ga0214478, IMG submission 178001) | Marine eukaryotic communities from Monterey Bay, California, United States - M1_20Mar14CPVII9sort6BwellD7 | ecosystem: Environmental > Aquatic > Marine > Unclassified | place: USA...
GAAAGGTTGTCTGTCTTCCATGCCATGCTTAGTATGGCATACTATGGATAGGTATCAGACATGATTAAAGATTAGTAGGAGTTTGAGAAAATAGTAATAACCAATAATGGTAGATAGGTATTTACTGTCTCCTCTTCCGAATATCACACTCCTCCGTCCTCTGTCATGTTTGCTAAGCATCTTTGTTATTAAACAGGCCCGCCGGCAGCCTGCTGGTCTTCTCCTCCTTGTACCTATGGTATCCTCTACTAAAAGGAGTATCTGCACAGTGAAAACTAAAAATTGAAAATGAAAACTGAAAACATAACAGGCCTCTCAATACGATTGCCAAGTGGTTGCTTCCTTGTATACCAAATAGGAGCCGAGTATTGTAATAATAGGACTATGAACATGTCTGTTAAATCTAGAAGATGTAGGCCAAAAGGCTTTGGCGTTATACTTCCATCATTGCGAAACAAAAAAGGATCACATCTTGTGCACAAAAATTGTTCATCTCCTACATCCACTGCAAAGAGAAGACGATCACAGCATTGCAGTATAATACCATATACATACATATCTTTCATAATTATAACTTCAATCAATAATACATATGCTCAAGATTCAAATCATTTCTTCTGCGGCACATCATGGTAAGTAGTTAGTTGCAAATTGCAAAAATGTGCACATCTTGTTTCTATGTTACTATGTGTTAATCTTACTTATCGTGTCTATTATATGGTATGCATTAACCTTGCTTCACCATTCTATATCTATCCAATTATACACAAACAGGGCTGACGCATCTGATAACTGTGAAGAGCGACAACACTGTCCATCAGGAACAGATGACGAATGTGAAACCGAGGGACATATATGCTTTGGCGGTACAACCTGTGACAGTAAACAAGGCCATGGAAATACATTCAAATATGCAAACGTTTCATATGATGATATTAGTAATACAAGATTTTGTGGTTTGGGTTGGCAGGGTGCTATTGATCATTGTAGGTGAGTTTATAATGTGTATATGTATGTATGTAAATAGGGGTTATATTGGCAAATAGTCTCATCTGATAATCAATAATGAAAACTACACAAAACAAAACAAAATAAACAAAACAACATAATAGTATTGATACACACTGCCCATCTGGCTTCACAGAAGAATGTCCCGAAGGGTATAGCTGCTACGGAGGGTTACCATGTAATGTCAAAGATATAGTAAAAGCATTAGAAGAAGCAAATATCTCATCAGATGGAGAAGAAATAATAGATAAACATTCACCAAAAAGACATAATTTTTGTGGCAGTAGTTGGGCAGATGCTAATTCAAAGTGTAGTATATGGTGTCCAAGTGGAGAAGCTGTCGAATGTCCAGGCGGAATGAATTGCTTTGGAAGTACGGGATGTTATCAAGATATGCCACCAACTAGTATGCCTATATCAGAAACACCTACGTTGGAACCTACCCCATCTCCTGCGGCATATAAGGATCCTATGAATGTTCGATATTGTGTAAGTGTATGGTTGTTTGGTATATGTTTGTTTGGTGTTACATGCTTTGATATGTAATCTGAAGGAATTCTCATATCATATATGTTACACTCTATCTTAAACAGGGAACATCTTGGGCAGTGGCTGTTCGTAATTGTAGTCCAGACAGTTGGTGTCCTGGAGGAACCAGTGATGAATGTCCAAAGGGTGAAAGTTGCCATGCTGGTATAACGGAATGCAATATGGTTGATCTAATGGCAAAAGAAAAGGGTGGTGATGATTCTGTCATTACACAGACACGACCTTCACTTTCCAGTGACGATCCGAGAAATAGTAAATTTGTGAGTATGTCACATTGTCTAATTGAATTGTACTTCATATTACCCATCTAACGCACTTAATCTATGTCATACAGTGCGGGAAAAGTTGGCAACTGGCAAGTGACAACTGTTCATTAAAGACACATTGCCCTGATGACCAGTGTCCGGCAGGAGACGTCTGCTATGGAGGTATTAATGGTTGTAATGCCAATGAAATGACCAACAGTCCATCGAGACGCCCCACACAAGAGCCGTCTGATAACCCGTCTCCGAGGCCAACGAATCCAACGTCAACACCTTCATTCTCACCCACTACATTAACAAAAGCACCATTCACTGATCATCCAACGATAAGTTCTCCCCCAACACCAGCGCCAATGATAGATGCTGATGATATGAGACATTCATATTTTTGTGGGAAAGATTGGGCAGATGTAACTGAACATTGTCATCAACCTTGTATTAGTGGTCAAGATACGGATTGTCCGGATGATATGAATTGTATAGCCTTTACATCCTGCCGACCAAAGACACCGCCGCCGACCAATAAGCCAGCAACAGAGAGCCCATCTCCTCCACCTGTATTATCTCCTCCAACAATTAGCCCTGTTACAGATACGCCAAGCAGGAATCCAATAAGATCAACATTATCACCGACTGAAGTAGTTACACAAGATTATAACACTGAAGAAGTTACTATACCCGATGAATCGCCTACATTTCCGCCGATTACAATGAAACCAATTGCTGCCGAGCCGGTATGGGATGAACCAAAGCTTACGTTTCAACCATCAAAACGACCAACGACACCTCCACAAACGGCATTACCACCATCGTCAAAGGCTAGTATTCCAGCACCATCTCCTGAGTTGATTGCTTCTGTTGGATCCATATTAGTAGCCGCCTCAAGTAGTATATCCAACAATGTCCTTGTCAGAACTGACATGATGACAATGCAAGAGTTGCCCTCACAAATGTATCAGTTTAATGGATTCATTAATGCACTTGGTATCATTAGTAAAGGGGATATGGGTTCGAACTACTTTTATCTTGGTTCTAACCCCGAGCAACCAAATTATGGACTGGCAAATGTGGCTCTCTTCCTTGCCCAGGCAGCGGTTGAATCGGTTCAATATGATGTCTGTGATGATATAAGTTGGGAGATGGACGTGTTCGGTCGGTACCCAATTGCAAACAGCTGTGGTCAAGGCAAGTCACTTGGTGGCAACTCATATGAGGATTCTAATCCATGCTCCGCTGACGAGGCATACATGGCTTGTAATGTAGACGTGGAAATGAAAGCAGTAGCCAAAACCCACGGAATATTCAGTGGCGCTCCGCCTCCTCTTGAATGCTTCCCAAGTACACCAACGGAACCATTCACAGGTGCTTGGAACCCGGCAGACTCATGTATTGAAGACGGCTGTAATGCATATACTGGTCAGACGATGGGAAGGGTTGATCCACAGAGCATCCCCACTGCAAATTCGTTTGGTACGAAGAGCGTAGAAGGATGCTGTTGGTGGGGTCGAGGTCCGTATCCACGAGGTGCATCTGGCACTTGCATGATAGGCCAGCTTAACTACTACCTCGGCAAACGTGCACTTGACGAAGATCGTTCCTCGGCTCGATATGAGGTTGACTTCTGTAAAGACCCAAGCGCAATTTGTAGAGGATATTATCCAGATGACGAAACCAACTCAGAAATAAGGTGGCTCATGGGATTACTATATTGGATGAATAAAGTACAAACATACAACAGAAATGATTGGAGTTACATGATCAAATTACATGAGTTTGTCGACGGCGGATTTAGAGATGGTCAATTCTTAACTGCCGTCTCGGGTATCATTACAAAAGGTCGTCATGACTCTACCCCAATCCTTCCTGCTGAACGGAAGGAACGATTTGATAAGATCATGGACTACTTTAAAAGAGCACAAAGTGGCACATTAGACGACGACGACGGCGGCGAAGAAGAAGAGATTAGTATGGCAACAACAAAGCCGACGCCTCTACCGTCATCGACGAGGAAGCCTACTCTTCCTCCTGTTGAACAACAAACTAATCCGCCATCATCCCAATCACCCTCAGATCATCCTACTCAAGAGCAGGCGGCCAAGGAAGTCGTAGATACACGTGCCCCCGTCGTCCCACTACCACTGATTGAACTTTTGCCAATTGAGGAAGATGGAACTGTTTCAACCTCAGAAGCGGCGGCAGAAGAAGAGGAGAATCATTCACTGACTCCGACAGAATTAGCTCAACGTCTCAACTTTGAGAATAACTATTGTGCAACTAGTGCAGAAGAAGCCGAGGCCAAGTGTGCAACAACACTTAGAACATGCAACTTTGATGATGATCCTTGTACTTTTGGTCTGGCATGTTTTGGCAATGTGGCTTGTCAGATCAAATGGTCGGATGAATTTGACTCTGTTACCACCGACGAAGAAAGTTCACCTGATAACGAGGCATCTCCTCTTGAAGAGGTTTCTGATTCCCCATCCGGCCCCGTCTCATGTAATGGGATATGTCTTCGGCCACTAAGTGCCAATGAATGTTTGGCCGGAGGGGATGTCATATCAATACTACCGGATTGCTTCACCTCATCTATTGGAGAGATGTGTCAAACCGAGGATAGTGAATGTATAAATGATGAAGTAACTGGGTACAAAACTTCTTGCCCAGGAGGGAGGCATGCATTTATGCATGTGATTGAGGACTTGTGTGATGTAATATCGACAGAGGTACCCTCTACCGATTCATCTCTCGAACCAACACCATCCCCTTCAACCAATACAACATCTTCTTCATCCGAATCACATACTAATGTTACGAACTTAAATGATACCATCATAACCAATCCACAAGATAATAAATCATCGGCAAAGGATAATGGAGAGTTCTCGTGGACACCAGACGATTACGAAGATGATAGACCTGGTGCTTGGTGGATATTAAATGATTCAAACGGCAGTTCAAACCAATGTTTAGTGTCCATTACAATGATCTTCTTGACCATGGCATCCTATTACATTTATATTGAATAACTTTTACATAATGATTAATTATACACACACAGACATAATCTTAAGCAAACTATCAAACTTAGTTCAATTGGATTGGTTACATTAGTTTATAGTATTTACACATGGCTAGAGTTATCTCTATCACCAATATTTTACATATATCAAAAGTGTGCACATCTTGTGTCTCAAAACCTTTAAAGCAATAATAGCTTGCTGTATTGAGCGGCAGTGGCAGTAGCATAGCTCTCTTGTTCATCTAGGAGCAATACTAAAGCGCTTGCCCGAGCCTTCTCTCTTGCCCAACTACTATACAGCTCAGATTTCCTTGCTAATATATCTGCATCGACATGTTGTTTTCTTGCTTCTTGAAGTACTACTCTCTTGAGAATAATCCTTCGTTGCATATATTCGAATGATAGTTGTGCAGAAAGATGTTTCTCTAATCCAAATACATTCTTAATCTTGTGTAGTTCTTGTTCATTCATTGACAGGTAGTGTATGAGAGATCGTGTATTCAACTTGAACTCGTTTAGTTCGTCGGTTGACCAATATATCTCATCTTTGTATTGACTCTTTGACAAGTCATCAACAATATACATATCACATAATGGAGCAAACTGTACTCTCTTTATCGTCTTCGTCTTCATAATCTTCGTCATATAGTGGGATATGGGATGTATATTGTGTTCAATTCAACATATAATGGCTTGATTGTGTTTAGGTTGTTCATTTATGGCCCAATTTGCTCAATTGCACATGCCGGCACGAGTCTCAGCTGAAACGTCAGCTATAAATACAAGAAAGGGCGTACAAACTCGTGATAAGGCAAGAAGACATCGGCATCCATTCTTCAACTCAATCTATGTACTTCAATGAAAATGTGAGACATTAGTTGAGTGATAGGTCATTGTCACAACTATTTGTATTCTTTCTACTGCCTTAACCCCTGCCCATTTTACATTATCTCTACTGAAGCATTGAAGTACAAACACTCGCTCCTCCTCATATGTAAGCCTGAGTCTCCTCATCAAGCATTGCAGTCTTCCATACTCTATTGGTATAGTAACTGTCAATAAAGGTGTTAATCTGCCCAGAGATATATTCTGTGCTGCCGCCATCTGAGTCTGAGACACCACCCTCACCGATTCTATATGCATTGGCGCTGGCACCAGAACATAACAAACATAAACCCCCATATTGATAACTTATCTAGTCGTCCATCCATCAGTCTTCACATATGAAAAAGATATTATCAGACAATTGGTTGAGGCAGTTGGATTCACCTCTTAAGTTAGGTTCTCACCTAGACCTAAACTTTTATAGACTGCAAGTGTGGCTTTTGACTGTTGGCTTTCTTGGAGTGAGGTTTGATATTTGAAATTTAAAAGAAAGCTGCATCCAAGCTTATCATCAGAAACAACAGCCGCTGCTACTCAATGCACTGTCTCATAATGTAATATTATATGCCGACCTAGCCCATTAATATAATATACGTAATATATAATATACAATGGCCAGTCTATTATCCGCCGTCAAATCAAAAGCCAAACGAAATACAACAACTACAACTATAAATCGTGGTCGTCTTTCATCATACTCCTCTGAAGACAGTACTACTAACAATGGAGATTCGTCCACTACCTCCTCATATAATTCTGGTAATCAATCTCCAATTGCAATGACTAATTATCAAAAGTTATCATCGTCGACTGAAGAAGAAGAGGATAGCAATATGCCCTCAAATAATAATATCAATACCTCGATATCAAAAGATAATGATGATTCAACAACCCTAACTCCTATACAAAATGTGTATAATAATCCTAATCGATTTATTATGACTGATGAACAGCAGCAGCAGCATGTAGTTACTGACGATAACGTCGGTGGTAGTGTTGCAAAGAAGCGTAGCACCAAGACGGCGGCACAGCGGCACTTTAATAGCCAGCCTATTGCAAAGCAGCAACCGTCATCTACTGCATCGAAACAAAAGGTCCGTAATAATAACAACCGTAGTAGAGTGCCTCGTGGTAGAAATAGTAACAGACGTCGTGGTACCAATAGCCGTAAATCATCGCCTACCCACAAAGACGATGACGAAGACTTAATAATTAAAACTGCCGTAGCAATAGATAATTATGTAGCAGATTCCAACTGTTCACCGACTGGTATCGAAGGCATTAAACAATCAACTAAAAAATTTGGATTTAAGTTGTTCAAGGAGGCATTGTCATGTTATGATGATGTTACCACGCCACATAATGATGAGAGTAGGTTACGAAGTAAAGGAAATGATTATTTTGATGACGTAGAAGATGATATTGATGAAGTATCTACCAAGTTGTTTCAAGATGGTAATGAATTAGATAGTTATGCTGGAACGAGTGTTACTTCTTCAAATTCCTTCCTTGATAGAGCACATCCTTCCGTAAGGGGCAGAAGGAAGACAAGAGATGATATGTTAGAAACAAGATCAGTAACATCCATTCATACAACAAATACAATCTCATCACTCAACAATCTATGCGGGGCCAATATCGATTTGTCAATCTTAGAAGAGGCATTAGATATTACCTCCAATGAGATTGAACAATTACAATCTAAAAGTATGATGGAACATATACAATCTAAATCTAGTAAATTGAAGAATGTTGATAAGTTATTGGTATGTAATGGTGGCGGTGGTTGTGATATGGCAAATGTTGATGAACAACATGACGATAGAGTAAATCGATTGAAATCACTTACTAAAAAGTTTTCAAAGACTAAGAACAATATGAAGAAGAGTAGTAGTATTCCGGTATCAAAGAAGGATACACCCACTAAGCAAAAGGCAGCAATGGTGCTAGAGAAAATGACGAAGGAAGGAGAGGAGATGAAGAAGTTAGATGAATCTTTAGATTGGTTAGATGTTGAGGATGTATCCTTCTTTGATGTTGGTACGAATGTATTCAGTGGTAGTGGCGGTTTTGGGGAAGGAGAAGAAGTACAATTGTGAACGGGAGGCGTTGTGAAGACGAGGTGCTAGATATATGTTCCAAAAGAAGGGAAAGACTTAAGATACAGATATGAATGTTTGCACATAAGTGATGACACGGAGTTATGTGTGTAAAGTAATATATGTTTTGACATCTAAGATTTACTTGCTACAGCAGTTTTCAAGTGTACACGCCACATCCTTCTTCTTTTACACAACATGAATGGCATCCTTAGGTCTCTTGAGTGTCATCGATTGAACTTTTAATGATGCTTTTCGTGCACATACTGATCCTTTGATATAGGTCGAATACATGTATGAAACAAGTAATAGTACAAAGCATAGAGTAATCACTTCATTCAAGGAGATTGATACATCTGTAGTTGATATTGTTGGTAGCATACTCCCGCCCATCCCAATAGAGGTTGATTTCACACTTGCTGCTGAAACTAAAGCTTTACTCTCACCAATCTTACAATCTTGACCACTGCCAAAGATAAAGTTCCTATACTTGGCTGTAAGTGGATGACCAAGTTCTTTAAACTCATTTGTATCATCAGTCGGCCACATATTCATCATTATACGATGTGTCGTATCATTTGGATTGGGGATTGGATATGCCGCACTTCCTTTTGAAGTATGTACCAATTTACGATCAACATACCATTCAATCGATGATTCACTCCATTTGAAACCATACTTGTGAAATTCTTCATTAGCTTGATAATCTAATTGTATTGTTGTGGCATCATGTCCATCACTGGCATCATCGTTTGTCCAGTATCTTGTTTGAAATGATGTCATGTCCTTGCCAAGGAATTGTATATTAATCTCATTATGTAATCGAGGTACGCCGTCTGGTGAATCATTCGGTCCCGAAAATGTAAAGAAGGCAGTTGTTACGCCCGGATGAGCAACTGGTTTCATTTCAACTTCATAACAACCATACCCATAAAAGCCTGTAGAACGTAATTCGCCAGATGTGTACTTCTCTTGATATCGATATTCTTTGGGTGATGCCCATATTGTTTTATCTAATATAATTGACATGCCATTTTGTTTATCGTATTTTATAACATTCTCACTCCATCCATTTGCAAATGGTGGACCCTGCGGTGTAGGTATTTAGGCAGTGGATAGATTATTAGAGTTAGAGATATCTCAACATCGATATGATTTGCAATATTTGCACTAACTTACGTTTGCCCATCCGTCTGCCTTGAACCACCTATCCTTTGGTGATGTTAGTGCATCGATAAAGTCCTCTACATATCCTATATTCCAAAACATTCCCTCGGTTGCAATTGGTAGTACCAATAGTAGAAATAGTAAGGCCATCATTTTCATTTTGCTTTGCAAATGTCGATATGTCGATGAGTTGGGGGCGAATATATATTTGAACCTCTTCGGTACTTCGAACAGCGGCTAATACCTAAATCATATACCGTCTAAAAAGAAGTTCAGAGAGGTAGAGATGCAACTACTTACTGCAATAAACAACAACTAACAACACATCCACTGCCATCATCGCCTCAAGATCTGAACTGCCCAAACTAAAACTAAAATCCTCTTTATCGCCAAAAATCTGGAACCCTGCATTGTCACGCGTCCCCATCAATTGACATTACATAACACAGAGACACAACATCACAATGACAATATGAATATATACTAAGTTATGTGGTGCTAGAAGAGGCTAAAAGTACTATTACCTTTAATTTAGTACCTTTCTAATTAGATATATGTAGCCAATGCTGCGGTATCCCCATCCAATTAATTCTGATATTCTCTTTACGAATCACTAGCTGGTACCTCCTCATTTGATATTACATTGTCACCTTCTTCATCATCACTATCTGGATTTATAAATTGAGCCCAAGGTGATTCGGCGTCTGGCGTTCCATCAAAAATATTGAATACCAAACTCGATCTTCTTCTACTACTAATGACTTCTTCTGCACCATTTTCTGTTTTTCTCTTTGCATTTGATCTAATATCTCGAACTGTGGGATGTTGACCATTCACAAGCTTCCCCATTCTTTCCCCTGACATTGATATGCCCTGTGTCATCCTTTCCGATTGTAAATGTGGTAAGCATTCGACTTTTGGTGTTCCTATTCTCTCTAACAAAAAGTATACTAACATGAAAACAAATCCCTGAAGAGCATATATGCAGTTTACCAGAATCCCTAGATTGTAAATATAACCTCCTCCTGATGCGAGTGTGTAGGCCATATGAATGATGCTGAGAACATATGTAAACCAAAAGGACAACAGGTATAACGTGATCTGCTTCGTTATACTCTTCGCCATATCTCTTCGTGCAGCTTGTCGTATTTGATGCATCCCCCTGCAGCTACTTATCTTCTTTTGTATCCTACGTATCCAGCAGTACATAACCACAATAACCGAAGGTGGGAATACAAAGTATAGAAATACCTGAGTAAAACCGAGTATGTAAGCTAATGCCGATATATCCTCTCCTCTTTCGCAATCAACATCAGGATCTGTCTCACAGCCTCGTGGAGCCTTTGCATACCAACAACCAGCACCACTTGGATTTAGATTCTCTGTGACTGCAATAACTATTGCAACTGCGCAAGGATAACATAATGCCACAATATGTATCCATTTCTCTATCCATCCATATCTCTCCTCTTTAAAGTTATTCCTCATTGCCATATATGCTTGCAACACAAGTGATCCGTAATAAATTGGAACAGTCATATCGAACATAACACCGATGAACCCTGCGGTTGAAAGGTTTAACCATTATTAGTACAAAATCAATGAAATAGAAACTTATACATATAAATGAGTCATTACCAAACACAACTAACCTTGAACGGTACAAGTTGCAATAGTACCTCTAGCACCAACGTAATATGGAGTACCTTCTGGAACTGCCCAGGTGCCCCATATATAATAGAATGATAGGAATAGTAAGGCGATATTCATCATAAGAACTAGCCTATGATATAGTCTTTTTAGTCTCGACCGATCTGTAAATAGTAGATAGTATATAACGTATGTCGATGCTAAAAACGATATTATTGCAAATGGCTTTGGAGCAATTGCCAATCCTCTTTGTTGAGAGAGGGTTGGATACGCCATGATGGTTAACAACTATCAATCAAATGACTGTGTAAAGTTGTGCACAAGATGTGTACTTTTTTAGTTTCAGTTCTTTTCCGCTATTGAAGCTTCCGATTGCAGTGTCTACTAAACGATTAGGTCAAAAAGACGTCATGTATAATGAGGTCCGCATAGGTATGGAGATAATAAGTCGCCCGGCCGCCATGCAATTACAAGTAAGCACCATCTTGCTTTACACTCGTTGAATCGCCAAAGATCATTTATTTCCTTCCCTGCCGTCCTCAACAATGCTCTATCATCTGATCTTTGCAATGGGAGATGGTGATGTGGTGTTCTCATCATCCCCATCTTCTTCATCTCGATTTAATATCAGAAGCATCAGTCGTTGGCCGACGTAGTGACAAAGGATATCTACGACAACATAACAAAAATATCTTTGCATGTCTTTGCAAAAACTACTCAAGCTGTATTGATGCCTATGTGCTGACTTGTATGCTGAGGTACTTCTTCGTCTTACAATACTACAACACTACAACAACAATAGAGATAATAGATAAAATACTGCTACTACTACAACTACAACCAACAATAGAGAGATACACAATATAAAAATGAAGCATCTCAGTCTTATACCATCAATATCAATATTTGCTGCGTTATTTATGATAATGACAACTGCAGTTGCGACTCCATCATCGCTTGATGTCGTAGACAATTATCAAGTTACATACATACCCAGTGCCCCATCCTGCAGACTTGCAAACTGCAAAGATGCTTACACCTACACAATCCTCGCCGAAGATTATATGGCTCAAGTCAATCTCATATCTACAATTGGTAAAGAAGATCCTGACATATATATGAAAGAAATGTGTTGCCTCGACAGTCGGATGATATGAAAATGGTGATTGCTCCATCTGTGGGATTAACACTGAGTGGAGAAGATATAAGAGAGCTGTTTCTTACCTTTGCCAAGAGAGAGTTGGCATATCATATTTTTAAGGGAAACAGGCTTAGTAGAGAATAGTGGAGATAATGTTGAAGGATATGGCAATGTCTTTACAGTTTTTACGACGATTGAATTAGATTTCAACAAAGAAGGATTAGTAACCCAACTCGTTAGTGTACGAGACGAGACACTGCTAGGTAATGATGTATTTCAGGGCAATGCCCCATCGGAACCACCTAAGTCTAAGTATCTCCGCCAAGAATAATCAATATACATAGCAAAGCAGATAGATAGATGAACAAAAAGTTGTGTGCACAAGATGTGTACGTTTTTAGTTTCAGTTCTTTTCAGCTATTAATACTACTAAACGATATGTCAATTAAAGATGTCATTATCCGCCGATTAATATTCAAAGCCGTAATAAGCCCAATAGAACAAGAAGACCATCTTGCTTCTTTAGACAGTTTAGTCGTTTATTCGCCAAAGATCATTTCATTTCCTCCCTCCCTCTAGTTTCATTATTATGCCGACGATGATACGCTCCTTACTAGCTCTCTCCTTTCTCGGCATAACCAATGCCTTCGCTCCTTCCCATCACCAGTCAAGGGCCATAGTAGCAACAAAGACTATATTACATGCGGCTCCGGCGAAGAAAGTACATGTGTTGCAAAGTGAAGAAGATGTGACGTTGGTGAGTATGTTCCTTGTAATTGATACTATACTGAGCCTCGGTGTATATATAATATGTTTGTTTATCTAATGCTTATTAATTCCTATACAATCTTATAGGCAGTACATCAGATAGTAGAGAATTCAGCAAAAGAAGCAATATCATCCAAAGGATCATTTTCTCTTGCAATACCAGGAGGCTCTGTATTAAAAGTATTAAGCACATTAAACCCCTCATCTGATTGGGTATCAAAGACTACATTAGCATTTGTAAATCACAAATGTGTTGATATTACCGACACGTCTTCAGCTATTGAAGCACAAGCTCGTGAAAAGTTTTTAGATCGATGGGGATTAACAAACATTATCTCATTAGACGGTACCTCGGATGGTCAACAAGAGGCAAATAATTATGAAGAAAAGATGAAGAGTATATCAGAAGAGACATTACCACGGGATAGTGATGGGTTTCCGGTCTTTGATCTGGCACTAGTGGGCGTTGGTGATGATGGACATATCGGTAGTTTGTATCCCAACCGGGGAGAGATTGACGTAATTGACGGTCAGTGGGTTGTACCAGCATTCATGAAGGATCCGCCCTCTATATCATTAACATTACCAGTTATGCAACGAGCCAAGTGCACGATAATATCAGCTGCCGGTCAGAGTATCAAATACCCAAATGGTAAAGCATCAGCTATGCGATTGGCAATTGCTGATGAAGACGTTACGCCCAAGACTTTCCCAGCTTCCAGTTTGAGGGGTAATGCGGTGTGGATATTAGATGCTCCTAACGGAAGTGAGATGGATATAGAGTTGTCTACTGTTGAAAAGGCCGTGGCTGACGCTTGAGGGATATGATAAAAGAACATGCTAGCTATATGGGTGTTTATCAATGGGGGGATTGGGATTAGTTACATTAAGTATAAATGACACATGATATGTCACATATTATCTCGAGTCCTTCATCTCCTGACACGAAGATCATTATTAAATAGTAGAAGGCTTTATCTTAGTATTTGCATTATATACTTCTAGACCGACCACATCTTTAACGCCTGTCTTGCCACTGCAAGAAGATCTTTCCGATTGGATACCCTTTCGTCCATGAAGAGTTTGCACAACTTTGCATACTTTTGTTTCCCTAGCCTCCCAAAGACTGAAAAGAATGCATGTCTACCAAGCCAAAGAGCGTCCTTCCATTCCAATTGAAATACAGAGCTATCCACATTAGTGTCAGTAGACGATACCGTCTGCTGCACACCTAAATGCTTGAGTTTAGATGAGATGAGCAAGAATGCATAGTGAATCGTATCACAAGCTGAATTGTATATGAATTGCTCATGTCCCGATAAAGATACTCCGCTGCCATTCAAGTAATGAACTAGCTTGATGGCACATAGCACAAATGTTTGACAAAAGTTTAAACGAATCATATCAATACCATTGATTTGGCTGCTAAACAGTAGCTTTTGGTTGCATCTCGGTCGTACAAAGTCTTTCATCTTCTTCTTGAGATTCATCCCTTCATTTCCACCTCGATGAATCACAACTGTATCGGTTGCTTGTAATCCACTAAAGCGGCTGTAATCTAAACTAATCTCGCATGTTTTGGTATTGATTAGTAGTCCACACCAAGGGAACATGTCGTTGCTAACTCTAGTCACCTGTTCATTGTCATTCGTGACGGCATCTTGTAGTGAGATTGGATAGTTTACTCGAGATTTGTCACTGTTAATCTTCACTCCAAGTTTAGGAATACCCTTGTTGAGCTTCTTGAGGAATCGTATAGATGTTTCCTTGCTTGTTGAGATGAGTAAAAAGTCATCTACAATCCGTACAAGAAGGTGAAGATCATGCTTGCTTTGGATGAACACGACATTACAATCTGCTGATGAGCTACTTCCTCGAATAACATGAGACGAGTCCTTGTCAAACACGTCTTTCAAGAGATACCTCTCAATGTTGCCAAAGTATATGTTGCAAAACATTGATGATAGTATGCTTCCCTGTTGATTGTGTTACGGGTAGAGAGAGATGCATGAGTGGTTAAGTATAGTCAAGT
>Ga0214478_101085_pt1 | contig 14556 bp, 14 predicted proteins | sample M1_20Mar14CPVII9_2_FD_178001 | JGI IMG/M metagenome (GOLD analysis project Ga0214478, IMG submission 178001) | Marine eukaryotic communities from Monterey Bay, California, United States - M1_20Mar14CPVII9sort6BwellD7 | ecosystem: Environmental > Aquatic > Marine > Unclassified | place: USA...
TTGCCGCTGAGGAACATTTGAACGGTTATAGCGCTAAGACGAGAGAGAAGAGACGACTAGAGGTATTTGAAAATATTGAAAAGGCATTGGAGAAAGTTGCTACTATTGTTGAGAGTTTATATCTTGACTATCTTAAAATGATGAAGGATCGATCATTTGTCAAGAAAAGCAGACATAATAGGATTAGTTACTTATTATCAAAGCATGGTATTGATGATAAGGATGAAAGGTTAACTCTGCGGAAATTGTTTGTAGAGACGCTTGAAGAAGAAGAGGCTGAACTGGAACAGGCAAATGACAGTTATGGACCGACTCCAGAAGAGATTTCCGAGTTACCTGAATGGGAAGAAAAAGATATAATTATTGAAGAAGATATTGATGTGATAGAGTTTTTCGAATCACTAGAAGACATAGATGAAGAATCGGATGAGTTCGAAGACATGAGTGATGAAGAATTGATAGATGTTTGCAAGAGAGTTGGATATCATCACAAACCTAATCCTACTCGAGAGGAATTAACTTTAGCTGCACAAATGTGCCTCGTCGTTCCTGTTGAAGAATATGATAGTATCCATAAGTCAGATGTCCTCGGTATTGAGGAAAAGAAAATAGCTCAACAAATGATATCGGAGAAAATTGATGAGGCATTAGAGAACGATGCTATTGTTGATAGTTTATATCTCTACTATCTTAAAATGATGAAGGATCGATCATTCCTCAAGAAAAACAGACATGATAGGATTAGTTTCTTATTATCAAAGCATGGTATTAATGATGTGGAGGAAAAGTCAACTCTGCGGAAATTGTTTCTAGAGACGCTCGAAGAAGAAGAGGATGAACTGGAACAGTCAAATGGTGGACCATCACTGGAAGAGATTTCCAAGCTACCAAACTGGAAAGATAGGAATGAAGTTACTAATATTGGCGTAATGGATGGGCAGATAAAACTATACCGTAAGGGCGGAAAGGTAGTGATCTCTCAATGGAGTACCGAAAGTCAGACATGGTCCCAAAATAAACTTTCTCACCAATCCAATGGGGAGAATAGATGGTTTGTAGAATTGATGAAAAAGTCAATTCAGTATGAGTATGCACCACAATATTCACTGAATCTTAGTTGCTCAGCGTGTTCTCAAGGAATATAATTTGGGTATTAACGATACAGACTCATATGTGAATTATATGAACATTTTTGCAAGGTACATTCAAGGAATAGAAGCAGTTGTTCAACGTCAACGAATATCAGGAAATACACATATTGAGAGGGGGGATGATAGATTGCTATCACCAGAAGAGGTTGCCAAGTTACCCCAATGGGATTCGTATAACATTCCTGGCATAGGAGAGGAGTTGAAGTTGTTTCAAAAAGATGGAAAGGTTGTCACCTCCCAATACAAAGACAAATTTGGATGGTCTCAACCTAAAGAAGCGATTGAATCAAATTACGTTGGCAGCGTCGACTTGTTTTTAGACATGATGAAAAAGACAACTAAGTATGAACGAGTCTTCCCATTATCAGTCGAACAGAAAGGAGACGTGCTCATTGGGTTTGATTATGAAGAGGACCCAATGATTGTAGCTCTGCGTGTGATTGATGAGTATAATCTTGAGAACCCCCCTGATGATCCACATATGCATTTGGAGGGCATTACCGGAATGATTATGAGAAAGCAAAGAGAGATTAAGGGTAGGATAGTACCGAAACAAAGAGGAGTGGAAGACAAGTTCACGGCTACTTTTGTATTGATATGTATATTGCTCGGCATGTATGTGTTGTACTCGTTGCTGTTGCCACCACAGCGTAAGAAAGGAAGAAAGCAATGAAGCCAGATCCAAAGAAGAGATCTCAAGGACCTATAACGAAGAAGACGATATATGTCAAGTTGTCTGCTACAATGAGGTTAAATGGAAATCAAGGGAGAAAGATCGAGGGATTAAGAAGCAAGTCAGGCGTCGAGGATATCAAACTTGAAAGGAAGACAGATCAACCTACGGTTATGAACAAGATCGAGGCTTCCAACGGAGTGGTATATGTACCTGTGCATATAAAAGGGAGCGAGGAAGCTGTGCAAAAGGCATTTGTATTGATTCAACAAGCAATCGGTAAAGAGAATGTAGATGAGGATATCAAGCTGCCGCCTACTAGAACCCAACAAGTATCTACTACTACCGCACCATCTAACTCTCCCAAGAAAGGAATGACAAGTGCCAGCAAGGTATCATCATCGGCTCCTCCAAAGATACCCAAGAAAAAGTCAACTATTAGTTCACTTTCTTCTACTATTTGGTCATCGGTTTGTGCAAGTTGGCAATATCTGAGAACGATTACTATCAAAACATTTGACAAAGCAATAAAATATATCAGCATCTTGATAAAGAAGAAGCCGAAATGTGACGCACGAACAGTAATATCTGTCCTGATTATATGCGGAATATTATGTTATAGGATATGGTATGGATGGGTACATCTTTGCCAAAACCCACACAAAGCGTGTAATTTATGGAACAGTCCGTGCGATAAGACTTCCATCAAAAGATCTATTCAATACCGCAACGTTTGTCAACCATTTCAAACTTTGGCTGTGCTTGATTTGATTTATTGGGCGATTATTCTGCTGCTAACCATGTTCTTTTTGAGTTGCACTATCCTACTGCTTTTTCGAGGTGTAGCATATGCACCTGCTACCATCACATTTTTAAGTCTGAGCTGTGCAATCTTGTTTGTTAGATATGGAGATCCTTGCAAAGAAGATTATATGTGTGAACTGAACATGGGCATCCTGATAATCCTACTCTTCTTAAGTCTCCTCATCATTCTACAATGGAATCGACTGCGCCCCATGTTCATATTGGTATTAGGCTACATTTTGGGTGCACTAAGAAAACCTTGCTCCATACCCGGCCTTATTTCAGGGGTATTGAGGATGCCATTTGAGATCTATCAGGCAAAGAAGATACACCAGACAGTCTATGTTAAAACTTCTCGATCAAAGAATCTCAGCGGTAAGCAGGGGAAGAAGAAGAAGGAGATAATCAACAAATCGGGTGTTGATGATATACAGATCGAGTCAACTAACAGTAGTCATGAAGCAGTGCATTTGACAGGAAGTAGGCAGTCTGTTCGTAAGGCAATTGAAATGATTCAAGAAACTGTTGGCAAAAAGAATGTTAGTACTACTAAGCCATCCAATACCATGTCGGTTCAAGAATCAGTGTCTGCTACAGTTAATACTTCTGAACCTCAGCGGCAACGCACATTATTGCAGTATAAACTAGTTGTTCTCGGGTAGGGTTTGGTTTGTGGCGATATCCAATACTCTCACATATATCAATCAATACATCATTATCTAAATTTTCAACAGGATTCACGGATGTAGGCAAATCATCAAACCCATCTGCAAGATACTCATCGAGCTGTTTCGATGCCTCTGGTATGATACCTTGCATATAATGTTTACTGTCAATTTCATAACATAGTTTTGCACTATACACTAATTGCTTCCGAGTAGGCTTAGTCTTATAGATATACCCAACTTTCTCGCATAAATTTCTTATTACTTTATCCTTTAAATCCTCAATTTTACAGGTAGGTGGGTTTATATCTTCCACCGCTTTGCATCTTGCTGCATAGCAACATATTATTTTTTTTGAGGCAAGGAGAGCCAAAATGATATGACGTTTCCGTATTGTTTTCATGGCGGCGGTATCAGTCGGTGGTTTCAGTCACTAGATAAGTCGTCTGCTAATCGATATGAACACGATGGGTATTACACAGACGATACAAGCCGTCAATAGTAGACTCAATACTCAATACACCAACACAGTATGGTAGTTCATTAAGGATACCACAACAACTCTCATAAAATTCCTTAAATTACTAAAACATGGCGGACGATATGAAGGTAGATGCCCCGGCCACTAGCGCCCAAATAATCAAGAAGAAACGGCCACAAGTCAATGACGAATCAGCCCAAATACCATGGGTTGAAAAGTACCGTCCATCAAAGCTTGAGGATTTAGTTGGTCATGAAGATATCACGAGTATATTACAAAGGTTAATTGACAATGACAATTTACCTCATTTGTTATTGTATGGTCCTCCTGGTACGGGAAAGGTATGTGTTTAGTATTATGTGTATTATTATTGTTCATTTGTGGTATATTGTGTCTAGCTGTTGCTCTGCTCACTACACTCGCTGTCCACCCCACCAACACATAATATCTTATCACATAAACTTGACATGAACCGATGCACCAACATTCAACATACCTATATCGTAACACCTGCACACACTACATGATATACCAATATACAACAAAAAAATATTATAGACATCAACAATAGTTGCCGCAGCCAAGCGAATGTACGGCTCCACGGCGGCATACTCTTCAATGGCACTTGAACTAAATGCATCAGACTCACGTGGTATTGACGTAGTTCGGAATGAAATTAAAGAATTTGCAGGTACGCGACAATTATTCAACAAGGGCATCAAATTAATTATATTAGATGAGGCTGATGCCATGACATCTGATGCACAGTTTGCACTTCGTCGAGTAATTGAGAAACACACCAAGAATGCACGATTTTGTTTAATTTGTAATTATGTTAGTAAGATTATTCCCGCGTTGCAAAGTCGATGTACTCGTTTTCGATTCGCTCCGTTGCAGGTTAATCAGATCCGTAGTCGATTGATTGAGGTTGCTGATTCGGAGAAGGTTAATTATACTGAGGATGGTATTCAAAGTATTTTGAGTTTAAGTGGGGGTGGTAAGTTTTTCTTTCTTTATTGTTTGTATTTGTTTCATTTTGATGCGCATGACTTCTTACACCCACATATATTATTATTATTTCCAACAATATAAGATATGAGACGTGTATTAAACTTGTTACAGAGTACGGCAATGTCTAGTGATATTGTAAATGAGAAGAATGTATACATGACAAGTGGTGCACCATTACCAAAGGATGTGGATACGACATTGGAATGGTTATTAAATTTGGAGTTTAAGGAAGCGTATGAAAAGTTGATCAATATCTGTTCCACAAAGGGATATGCCTTGACAGATATCTTGACTGACCTTACTCGTGCGGTGATTGGGATGGACTTGCCTCCAGGAGTGCTAGCAGTGATGCTTGACGGTATGAGTAATGTGGAGCATCGATTGGCATTCGGAACAGATGAAAAGTTACAGGCAGCATCACTTGTGGGGGTATTTACTCAAGCTCGTGCTACCATGAAAGTTAAATGAAGAGAAGATTGACTGAGATTTAGTTTCATTCGGCGGCGGAGATTGAGGCTTCCATCATAGTATTCTAAGACTTCTTCATAAATGACTGACTTTAGCTCAACGGTACATAGCTCTTTTGCAAGTATAATGTTCCCATCAAACCCCCCAGGCTTACAGTTTAAGTTATAAAGAGGACACGACGGATACACGAAAGCTTTAGATTATTCCCAACAAGATACTATAACCGATTACAATTTTATCTCTTCATTTTGGTTTAATAATCAAGCCCAACATTTTTAAGAAATACATATCCCCTCTTATACAAGCTCAATCACAGCCATCTTGGCATTATCACCCTGCCTAGGCATAGTCCTTAAGACACGTGTATATCCACCATTTCTTTCACCATACCGTTCAGGTGCCGCCTCAAATAATGAATGGACTAAATCCTTATCATATACCCATGCCAATGCCTGACGTCTAGCATGTAAATCACCTCTCTTACCCAATTCAATCATATGATCAACATGTTTACGAACTGCCTTGGCACGTACGGCTGTTGTCTTAATTCGACCATGACGGATAATTTCAGTAGTTAATGCACGTAGTAAGGCTTTACGTTGATCGGCGGGTTTGCCTAGTTTGGGTACTTTCTTTCTATGACGCATCATTTCTAGTGATGATGATTTAGAATTGTGTGTGCGGGGTGCGACGGTGGGTTCCATTACAGTTGAGATGTGTGTTCCAGTGAAGGAGCTAACAGAGCCCATGCCTATTATTTATAATTTGATGGTATGAAGAATTGAAAGTTAGCCATTATGTAAAATAAATTGCAAATATCCATCACACACATATATCCCGAGTTATCCAATCAATATCATTGTATAGACGGGGATATTTAGATAACAAAGGCCAATAGAATTGACGCCAAGAGTTCGATGATGCATATGATGTGATTCTTTGCTGCTTGATACCGTATATCGACGCCGACGTCCCCAAAATTACCCGACGGTCATTACCATCAATATCAGCATATTATCACTTACCAAAGGCCGAAGCCGAGGCCACCATAGCAGCGCATACAAGAGTCTTCAACATGATGATGTATTGTTGTGTGTGTGGTGAGTTGTGAAGAGGAGGTTGAGAAATTTTTGTGTCACTTGGCATACGTACCACCTTTTATCTTATTTCTTATGGGAGATATAGCTAATTTTATTCCACACGTAATATATATTATGTCACTTAAGATACTTAAGTGTTACTCATAGTGACGCACTACTCCATTGAAAATTTTCACTCATTGCAAATATACCTACCTCTTTACTGATACTAATAGAACATGAGAACAACAATCGTCGCTTGTTTAATTGCTGGGGCATCTGCCTTTGGTACGTTAATGATATGTGAAAGTAGACGGCGACGACGGCGCTTTATTCCTGATGGCAGGATACCCAGAGAAAGTTGATTGTGATGATGATGGAATGGGTTGAGATTGAGGGGGATAGTTGTATGCTAGGGTGGTATATACTCACGTCGTATACAACTGAGAAGATTGAAAACATTGCAATAGTGGGAAAGCTTAGAGAGGTCGTCGTGGCTTTTATTGATAGTTCATGCATATAGTATAGTGGATACCACTGCCCACAAGAAATGATGCTTGACTCAGTAGTGGTTGTGTTGTTTATCTCAATCTCTCCTCCTATCGTACTAGTGGTTGGATATGTTTCTATTCAATTCATTTGTATACTCATATATCTAACAATTCTCCCATATCTTCTCAAAACTAGGCGTCCTTCCCACAACAACATCATCACGTCCATCCACTTCGCTTAATGAATTCCTATCCCCGGAAGAACGTGCTGATAAAATTTCACGATGGGGTGAAATCCGTGCCATGACAAAGGATGAAGCCGCTGCCAATCTATCCGGTGAAGAACTTGAAACATACAACAGATATTACACAGAAGTTCGTGAGGGTGTATTACAAATGAAAGAATTGGCAGAAATGATGAATAAGGATGTTAGTAAAGTTGATGGTATTGAGCCAAAGACTAAGGGACAGAGAAAGAGAGATGCATGGGCTAGGCGACAGGCTAGGGATGCTGCTAATGCTGCTGCTGCTGTTTAAAATGTGTTTTTTTTTTGGGTGAACTGGAGTGATGTAGTGAAATGTTGATAGAATGAAAAAAAATGTTTGACTACTCCACTCCTCTCCACAAAAGAATGTTAGACTGTACCTATTACAATGCTTAAGTTATAATTGAGAAAGTTATCTGTTCACTTATTTTGATACTTTGTAACTATGTGGGAATTTTATTTTGGGCTATGGAAGGCTCGGAGGAGGTGTTCTCTACCTATCTGGTCGGACGACAACCTATCTCAAGGCACACAATATAGAAGAGGTATGGTCTAGCCCCACATCTCAAGAAAGTGCTTACCTAAACAAAGTACACCACCGGGGCTATAACCCACACTTTTCCTTTCATTTCAGTATTAGCGAGTGTAAAGTAAATCATTTTATGGATAATTTTTATGTATTATATAAATTAAACTCCGGCAAATCTAGAGAAGGACCTCCTGTAATCCACAACAGAACAGCCAATGAAGGGAGTTCCGAATTTACTAAGCATCGCCCCGCAGCTGCCCGCCGTGCGTTATACCAAAAGTTAATTATCACGCTTTCTTTTACCCGCACCACCTGCAGCCCCTCTCTCAGCCTCCATCTTAGCCTTCATATTGGCAACCTTCTTAAACGCCGGTGCATTCCGTAATAAATCTGGTAAGGCAATAAATCTTACACCACTACCCCGTAAATATACCGTGGGTAGTTTAGACACTTGACCATTCCGTGCAGTCCGAACAACCTCAGAGATTGTCATATTCATTGTATCCTCGGCATTTAAGAGTAAACCTCTGTATATTTCACCATTCTTCATCTATTATAAATTTGCAGCAGCAGGATTAAATAGCAAATTGCAATAGTGGTGAGATTTTAATCTAGAGATATAATCCCAAGTTTAATCCAACTCATTAAATCCCAAAACTTTCAACTTTCTCAAATATTAGCATCAAGGATAATATACTCTAAATAAATAGAAGCATGTATATCCCGTCATATGCACCCATATTCATCCTGATCAATTCAAATCATATATAATAGATTTGCACAGGGTATATATAAGGTGGTATTGAAAGTCGAAAGCCGTGAGAAATCTTTTAGGCATTTTGTGTACACAAGATGTGCATAAACTCAAACAAAACATAACATATGCAAACCAATTCAAAATCGGCGCGGCATACTATATACTAATAAACCTACCTCAACAGTTACTTTCATCCCTTCTGCTTCATATAGAAGCTTTATTGGTATACCAACTTGGCTCATGATATTGTATTTTTTAATTGATGCACCCTCGATATTTTTTGTGCCTTGTGCTAAGTTAATAATTTAACCTCGCTCGTAGGCAAGGACAGCCGGCGATCAACAACACTAACACCAATAAAGTCCCACCTTTTGACAATATAATATACAATCCTTGGTTTATCGTCTTTCAATTCAGCTATTCACCACCAATTTAAGCTAATAATGATTCCAAATTCCACCGTCTGGCCGTAGTTTAGTTTGTTTGTGTCTGCTGCTTACTAAATCCAATGCAATAACCAACTCAACTTTATTAGCAGCGGCCTCTATCCTTATCCAGGCCATATATTACAGTTTACATCCCATACCTTACCGCACTATGCATTTAATGTACCACCTAGACGAAAATGGCAAAAGAATTTACACTCTAAAAGTAAGTAATTTTAGTACATAATATGATGTGTCACTCTCTTCTCTTTTATTTATGTCTACTAATCATACTATTAATTGTATATTTGCTCACTAATCTTATATATCTCTTCTTCAATCCTTTATTATCTTTGTTGCAATGAAAACATATTAAACAACAACACAATTATATTCATATCATATAAACACAACTCAAATAATTAATAGAAATCAAATCCTGAGGGGAAGGTAACAGAATCAGCCCATCCGGCACGTTTCTCACCAGATGATAAATTCAGTAGACAGAGAGTGGCAATTAAGAAGCGATTCGGGATATATTTACCAGACACTCCGCTACCGAAACCACTTTAAACATTAATAAATTGAGGTATTTAAAGTTATCACAATTATTGGGCCTTGAATTAGATATTAAGTTATCTACATAAAATTGGGCTGTGAATTAGATATTGTATAATAATAAGTCTAAACTAAAGTGTTATCAAATCTACACAACATCTGATAAACAAGTTTTGGCAGTATCAGCAGCCTCGCATTTCACCTTAAAGTTTGGTATAATGCCCACACCGTGTATATCTTTGCCTCTGGGTGTTACGTATCTAGCCCTAGTTACTGCAACGCCGGTGCCGTTTTCTAGAGGTTGAACATTTTGTATTCTCCCTTTTCCAAACGAATTGGTACTTCCAACAACTGTAGCTCGTTGATTATCTTGCAGTGCCGCTCCAAATATCTCCGAGGCAGATGCTGTTCGTTTGTCAACTAGAAGATAAAGTGGGGTCGACGTATCAGCGCCGATGCCATCAGCATCATATGTTTTCATGTTTGAGTTGCCAACTTCTGCAATGATATGTGCCCGAGCAGGTAGAAATAGTTTTGCCGCGTCTACCCCAGCTGGCATGTAGCCTCCAACGTTTCCTCTTAGGTCAATTGCAATTGCATCAACTTTGCCATCATTTGAAACTTCTCTTATTCCATCGACCATTTGACTGACGGTGTCTGTGTTAAATGACGGCACTTTAAGTAACCCGACTTTCCCCAACTTAGAATCAAATGTAGATGTCTCGATAGGATTGGGATTGACCTTTGCTCTTGTTAATCTCATGTGCTCTTTGGACTCTTTGCCATTGTCACTTTTTCGTATGAAGTCGATCTCTACCTTTTGTCCAGCTTCCCCTCGACATTTAGCAGCAACTACATCGGCCGATGCACCAACCATACTCTCCCCATTTACTTTAATAATCTCATCACCAACTTGTACTCCTGAAGCTGCCGCTGGGCTTCCCTTATTAATCGCCATTACCATAACATTCTTACTCCGTGGGTCCTCTAAAAGTTGTACTCCGATACCTCCACTGTTCCCCCCAGCATTGTTATTTGTTGCATATGCAGTTAATGACTCATACTTTTCTCTTGGTAGATATCTAGTATATGGGTCATTCAACGCTGAGAGCATTTCTTTTATAGCACTAGCAACTATATCATCGTCATCTGGGCCTGTATCGGCAACCTTTTGTATTGCCTCTTTTTCCTTAGCTCTCCATCCATCATCTCCCAAACCATTAAAGGATCGATCAAAATATTGTGCACTAACTGCAAACCATACGTCTGCAATCATTTGTTGATTCTCTGTCATTGCCATTGCCTCTGATCGTTGTATAGAAGGTATGTTGAAATTATTATTGTTGTTGTGTGTATGAATACTAATAGGAGATGTAAGTACAGCTGCAAATATGATAGCAGATGATATTGTGGTTGTTATTCTTTCATGTATCTGTTGTTGCATAGAAGTTGTAGTGGCTGGAGGAATAAAGGCATGAGTTGTGCATATCCCGAAAATAATAACTAACAGTCGTATTTGTCGAAGACGACTACCCATTATTCCATGCATAATCATAAGCAGTCCAAATATAATAAATACTAATAGTTTGAACCGCTATAGAATAGAGGTAGTGGTGTGGGAGATAGGGTAGATGGTGCGTTGCAGGCGTAATATTTGTAGAGCGATTGAGAATTGAGGCGTGAGGCGCACGAAATAAACTTGGTCGTTTGATCGCCATTGTTCGATTTTTCTCTCTTCCTCTTCAGGAGGAAAGTGGATTGTGGGGATATGATTCGACTAGCCCCCTAAAATGCGCACATTATAAGGAACCTTTCGATGGGTTGAATCTCAACGCCAGAAAAGGTACAAATGATTTGTACCATACTTTCGTAGTACAAACGTACTAGTACAAATGTACAAATGTACTAGTACAAATCATTTGTACCACAGTACAAATCATTTGTACCAATGTACAAATCTGCACATTAATAATAATTTGTACTATGTATATGTACAAACCGGCGGCAGCGGCGGATATGAGGATGGCAAACACTGCTGATTGTAATAGATATAGAAATACCTGCTCCGATTAGTTGTCGATAGTATTGTACCGATAGTAACAAAGTGCCGCTGGCGTTGAGTGATGAGATTTCATGTGATTGCAATTGCAAACTTTCTTACTTTATTGCAATGGCAAATCGCCGTCGATGCAATATTGTCGAGCACATGTCGATGTATAATTAACCGTAGATTACGATAATACCGTGTAGAGTTAGCGTAGGCACACTTTTGAGGAAGATATGCCGTCGACAAGACAAGCATCAGCCCATCGTCTAAAGTTTCGATTGGCGATATCTTCATGAAAAATAAATATGAGAGGGAAGATCAACGTGCTGCAATGATCTACATAGTCAATAGATTAACGTGGTATATCGGTTCTACCTTGTTCATTGATTCTTCATACAGATATCGCCGCTGCCGATTTGTACCTTAGTTAGGTACAAATGAAAGGTACAAATGAAGTACAAATGCATGTACTCAGTACATTTGTACATGGGCAAATGATTTATACCAATACGTTTGTACTGCGAAAGCATGGTACAAATCATTTGTACCTTTTCTGGCGTTGAGTCCAATTCATCGAAAGGTATCGCTAAATAGCGCGCATTTTAGGGGCTAGCGGATCTGCCCCCAATCCACTTTCCTCCAGGAGCGCGAAGCAGGTATGAGAGACCGAGAGATGTGGTCATCGACAATAATAATAGCGGCGAAGGCAACTCTACTATTAGGCAGAGATTGTTGACAACATACTATAGACACAATAAGAGATGGGTTGTGGTACGTCAAAGGAGGCACTTACCGCCGAGAGCGGAACAGAGAGTGATTACAAAGCAAAGTTTGATGAAAGGAAAAAACTTGGAGAGGGAGAGTTTGGTGAAGTAAAGCTTATTGTTAAGAAGGCTGATCCAGATGCCGAGCCATATGCGGTGAAGGTATTGAATAAAGGTTTTGTATTCAAGGATAATACATTGTATACGCCGATGAAACCGGAAGGTGAGTTTATGTTTTTGCAATGATCATAGATAGTATCGATATGATATGTATCATAACATATGATATATATCATAACATTCACATGATGTATCGCTTCTTATATACTCATAATATGATATGTCACTTCTCTTATTCGCATGATTGATATGTCAAACATATGATGTATCTTGACATATGATATTATCTTGGCATATGATATGTATCTTGACATATGATATGTATCCTAACATATTCTTTATTCACATGATATGCACAACCAACGAACCGTCAACAGTACTTCGAATGGAAATTGATATACTCAAAACATTGAACGGAGAGAAGTATAATCTTAAGTTAGATTCAATCTTTGAATCATCGTCAAAAGTATATGTAGTAACGGAGTTGTGTTCGGGCGGTGAGATGCTAGAGTATACATCAACAAACTTCGATAAAGGATTGAGAACTGAAGATGTGAGCCGTGTTGCATACCAGTTACTATCTGCCGTTGATCATTGTGCAAAGCATAACATTCTTCATCGTGATATCAAGCCCGAGAATGTAATGTTCAAAGCTAATACAAAGAGTGCTGAGCTTCGTTTGATTGACTTTGGTTGCGCGATAATGGATGAAGAGAAAGAACAAGAACATGAGACGTTCGCGGGTACTCCCTTCTATATTAGTCCTGAGATGTTTCAGAAGAAATATACCACAAAGACTGATGTGTTCAGTGTCGGAGTTCTCATGTATGTTCTTGTTGCTGGATATCCTGCTCAAGCTTTACAAGCTGCCTTCAATCTGTTGCACAAGGCAAAGCGGGATTTGAAGAGTTTGCCTGGTATGCCCGAAGATATGCCCGAATCCTATTACACCATGTTGGATAAGATGCTAACCTATCGCTGGAAGCAAAGAAAGAGTGCATCTGAACTATTGGATGATGAGTTCGTATTGTTCCATCAAGCTATATCTGGAGAGGGATTGGCAAAGGGCAAGAGTAGACAATCATTAATAAAGAGAACAAAGTCTATTGTGTTGAAGGGAACAGGAGAGGCAGCTGCGGCTGCTTATGGTTTCATGAAGTTCCAGCGCTCAGTTACAACCATTATTGCTGCCATGCTGGATCGCGGTGATATTCTAGCACTAGTCTCAAAGGCAGAACATAAGGACACCAATGAGAATAAGCTGGGTGTTATCACTGTGAAAGACCTCAAGGCCATCCTTGATGTTATGGGCAAGACTGATTGGTAAGTACTTTTCCTCTGTCTGCATATGATGAACAATTGACTTGCTTCTCATGCTTGACTAATCCCATATTCTTCTACTTCATTCAATAGTGTGAAGGCCATTGATAAGCAGAGCAATGCCCAAGTTTATGAAGACTACTCTTATGAGTATACTTTGTTGAAACCGTTCACTGTCAAGCCTCCTGAGAATGGTGCTGTGTACAACGACGCTGATCAGTCTACCAAGAGTGTCAAGATGCAGAAGAAGTCGATTGCACTGTCTTCGAGAAATCTTAATGCTTCTGCTCGATATGCAAGCTCTAGAATGAAGAAGCCAAAGTTGGACAAGGGCCGTTCAAGTTACATTCGGGGAATCTAAATGTGTCGTTCACAAGATGCGCAGAGAGCTTTTGCAGTTTTGAATGCTTCTGATCATTGAGTCTGTACAGATAGGATAGGATTGTTTTTGATCATGTATGTGCGTTTTAAGAGTAGGTTATCCCGGTGCAAATATCTCTCATATTTCTTAGCTAAAGTAGTACCAGTTTTGTTTAGACCTATTGCAACACCATGTATTGATTAGAACTATATGCCTCTTCTCACTCAACTTGAGAAGCGATTAGCTGCCAGCTTACTCCTCGGTCTTATTCAGTTTCAGTGAAAGGAAGATACTCCAAAAGAAGAATACAACATTCAGAAACAACACTCTTAGTATAGGTGGACAAAATGCAATATTAACAAATGTTGCAGGTACCCATAACTTCCAATTAGCTAACATTGTATCCACATAATCATCATCCAATTGTTGTTTTATATCCTCAGTTGACTTGCCTTCTAAGAAACCCAGAAATGAGAATATGTTAGGATACATATCATATGTCAAGATACATATCATATGCCAAGATAATATCATATGTCAAGATACATCATATGTTTGACATATCAATCATGCGAATAAGAGAAGT
>Ga0214478_101086_pt1 | contig 14553 bp, 10 predicted proteins | sample M1_20Mar14CPVII9_2_FD_178001 | JGI IMG/M metagenome (GOLD analysis project Ga0214478, IMG submission 178001) | Marine eukaryotic communities from Monterey Bay, California, United States - M1_20Mar14CPVII9sort6BwellD7 | ecosystem: Environmental > Aquatic > Marine > Unclassified | place: USA...
ATTTCCTACCCTACGATGATTTTTACGCTTTTGTACACGATGTTTGGGCTATTTGTGATATATGCACATCAACATTTGGGGGCAAGATAAGGAATAAAAGTTTGTGCATATCATATGAGCAAAATTAATTTTGTGCACAACATGTGAGCAAATTCATAATTGACGACATATGACAATAATATATACTTACGACCAATGTAGCTGCTACTCTACTTGCCGATAAAACGGCAAACGTGACACGGACCTTCATTGTGTTATATTATTGTGCACGAGGAGTAATATTGATGATAGTAGCACTCGGGGCAAGCCGAGGATGGTTGAGTATTGAGAGTAGAGAGTACCATTAGTGTGGTGCTCGAACTAAGCTAGCCACGTCCAAGAAAACTACATAGGAATTAATAATATAAGAAGATACCTTAAATGTCTGCATTCGCTCATGTATAGATAGTATACCACAACCTTAACCAACTATCTAATGACGACGAGAGCATTTTGATACATTATATGCTGATAGCTTGGACATATTATAATTAACAAACAATTAAATAGTAATAAAGATGGGAAAGAGCAAATCATCAAAGGGTAGCAAAAAGGGAGGAGATAAGGCACAACAAAAACAATGTAAATGTGATCATCCATATCAATGTGATTGTGGTAATAGACCTGAACGTCCTTCTAGGTGAGCGAGTTGTATATATTGTTATACATTGATATTGCTATTGTGTGTGACTATATGATTGTGTGTTTAGAGAGGTGACGAGAGTGTATGTAGAGCTTAAATAAGTGTGCATACGATGTGCACATTTTCTGTATGGTATCGTTATGCACCTGTACTGATGTGCTTTAAAAGAGATGTGGTATTGCAACTATTGTTGCTTGGCAATGAAATTATAATCTCCTTTTCCTATTCATATCTTCTTACATTTCTTATATAAACACACTGCACAACAGAGGACATAAATGGGATGCAACAACCCAAACATGGGGTGGCAAGGGTCATAAACAAAAGGGTGGATCCGGACAAACTGCGTCAGTTGCCACCGCCGATAAGGTAACCGAAAAGGGTAATACTACATTAAAACAATGGCAAAAGCTCCCCTCTAAATTATTATCAGATTTGATTAAGAAACATTCGAAAAGTTTAGGTGGTAAAGGACATCCCATCTATAGACCATTGGGTGGTAGAGGAGATAATGGAAGTTCCAATGTTGGAGGGGGTGGGAAGAAGAAGTATAGATATCGATTAATAATACCAGACAATTCAAAGAAAGGTAGCAGTTCTGAACATGATATTGTATTAACACCGACATTATCGGTATCAAATGACGAACAGGCAAAAGAGGAAGCGGCGTTATTGGGATTATTATATCTCTTTCCGAAATTGCCACATGAACGAACATTACCTGAACCGTATCGAAGTACATTCTTGGCTGCATTGAAGAATAATGAGAGTGGGGGTGGAGGAGCTAATGGGGGTAATAATGCAAATGGAAAGCCTCCTTCTTCCAAAGGAGATACGTCTAATTCATCCACAAATAGTAAGAGTGGTGCCACGGCCAATACCCAATTGTCTGCCAATCTACCATCTTTTCAACGTCGTAACAGCAACAATCGAAACAATAATAATCCATCTTCTTCGAAATCTACATCTCAACAACAACCAGTTCTACTAACCAGGGCACAAATTAATGAAGCAAAATCCCAACATAAACGTGAGGTACAAGCACGGATACGTAAACATGAGGCAATACGGAATGCCAATAAACCCGTGGAAGTATTCATGTCAGCACGGTTTAAGAAGAGGATTGAATGTCTATTATCGGGTGATGTCTTTGAGGAGGATGTAGATTTAGATGAGGGCGAAGAAGATGATGAAGATGTGGTAATGTTTAATGATGAAGATGACAATGTATTACAATCCTATGTCCATCAACGGTTAGTACATGAGGGGTTTAATACTAGGCATGTTACCAAGGCATATCGTGAGGTGATGAAAAAGAAGAATGGTAGTAGTAGCAATGATGGGAATGATGATCAGATGATGGATAAGACATATGAAGAAGTATTGCAATATTTATGTATTCATCTGAAGGAACATCAATTACCGATTGGACGCTTTGACCCTCAAGAGGGACAGTTGGACGTCGTGGGTGGAAAGAAGAAGAAGAAACAACCGAGTGACAATGGAAAAGATAAGGAGAAATCGGATATTGGTGGTGGTGGTGGCTATGATGCAAATATCCTTCAGTTTGCACAATATTTTGGCCTCACTCCGAGGGAGGCATTTGCAATCTATTCTTCCGACAAGGCTGCCTTCACTTCTTCTACTACAGAATCATCGGAAGAATCGACGACATATAAACGAGCATTTTGGAAAGTCATTGCAAATGCTGCATCGTTACCTGAAGATCGGATGTGCTTCACTTCTACAACAGCCATATCTGATGAGGATAGACAAATGAATGAAGAGGCAGCCGCAAATGAATGTGAGGCATTAGAAGCAATCTTTGAGGAAGGAGAGTTTTCAATCTTGAGAGAAGCCACGTCTACAACTATAACCATTGCTCTTCCATTCGGAGACGATACCAAGCTCTCGTTAGAAGTTCATTATATCAGTGGATTGTATCCAAGTCTACACCCTCAGGTCTTAATTACATCTGGAATTTTGGATGGTAAAGGCAATAACAAGAAGTATCAGTTTGGTGGCAATCTTCATTTGAAAGTAGCACAGTATATGAAAGACATGAATCCAGGTCAAGAAGTCATCTTCGAGTTATTTGGTCATGTTCAATCTCTACTCCAAGAAGAAGAGGATTCATCTACATCATCTTCGTCGGCGGATAATGATGTATCGGATTTGTTGTCATGCTTGAAACTAGATGGTGATAGTAGAAGATCCAATGGCACAAGCCAATCTCAATCCGACACAAGTGATCAAACCAAGAAACAACAACGCCAGGCTACAGCTGGGCAAGGACAAAAGAAGAAACACAAATCAAAGCCAATGAGACGTCCAAGAGAGAGGTCGACGTTTTGGAATACTCCCCCAAGCATGACACCACCGGCAGAGGCATATCCAAGGCTCTCTCCATCATTGGCACGTGCTAGAAGCAACTTACCGGCAGCCAAGGCCAAGGGTGAATTCCTATCTTTACTTTCAGATGCTAACAAATCTGGTGGACGTGTAATGCTGGTGACTGGTGAAACGGTAAGTAGACTACCAGCTAGAGTGTCGTATGAACTTTCCTTGACTTTTTGCTCACATCATGTGTTCATTCATCTCCCAATCTTACCTGCACATCAGGGCTGTGGTAAGACAACTCAGATACCACAATTCATCCTCGAGAATGCCCCAAAAGAATCCAAGATCATCGTTGCTCAGCCTAGAAGGTTGGCAGCTACTGGTGTGGCTTCACGGGTGGCATTGGAGAGGGGTGAACCAGCTCCTGGCAAGGCGTCTGTGGGCTATGTTGTACGAGGAGATAACAAGATGTGTGCCTCGACAAGATTAATGTTTTGTACAACTGGTGTTTTACTACGTCAACTACAGTCTCAGAATGCCTTGGAGAATATATCCCACATCCTGGTAGATGAAGTGCATGAAAGGCATCTTGACACTGATGTGCTGCTTGCTATTCTTAAGAAGACGTTGCCTTCTCTTCCTAATTTGACCGTCGTGCTCATGTCAGGTAAGAGTTACATACAACAAATCATTTCTCAACTTTTCATAATCATTCACTCACAATACGTCCTCTCTCATCTTCCTTATTGCCCAGCAACGATGGATGCTGATCGGTTTGCCAAGTACTGGGGCACTAATACGCCAAGGATGCACATACCCGGTTTTACTCATCCTGTACAAGACTTCATGCTCGAGGATGTGCTGGAGCTGACAAGCTATATTCCTCCAAAGAAGAAAAAGAAGCAATTCCAACGCAGTAGTGGAGGCAGAGGAGGAGGTTATCAAAATAGAGATCCTTTGGCAGATGATGAGGAAGATGATCCTGTAGAAAAGAACACAAGCTTAACACCAATGGTATGTGCAGTTCCACTTGAAGAAAGGCTGAAACGTCTCGAGGGAGATGATATCGATTATGATTTACTTGCGGTTCTAATCAAGACTGTCCTTAATACAAAAGACGATGACGATGATGGATCTATCCTTGTCTTCTTGCCGGGTGCTGGCGAGATTGACAAGGCAGATAGAACCATTCAACAACTTCTTAGAGGTCGTCAAGTGTCAATCCTTCCACTACATGGTGGACTACAACCCGATAAGCAGCAGCAAGTCTTTGTGCCCGCTAGGAATGGGTGTACAAAGATTATTCTCAGTACAAACGTTGCAGAGACTTCTATCACCATTCCAGATTTACGGTTGTTATTGACACATGCAAGGAGAAGAAGAGTTCGTTTGATCCTACTAACCGCATGCCATTGTTACTTGAATGTTTTGCCTCTAGAGATTCACTTAAACAAAGGAGGGGTCGTGCTGGTCGTGTCAGACCAGGCACATGTTACAAGCTCATCTCGTCATCTAAACACAACAAGCTGCCCGAACATGGCGAGCCGGAGATACGGCGATGTGCTTTAGATCAAACTCTTCTCTCCCTCTTGTTTCTCGGGCTGGAGAATGGATCGGGCTCATTCCTTAAGTTAATGCTTGATCCTCCCAGTGAACAGTCAACACAATCTGCACTTTACTCATTGGAGAAGACGGGAGCATTGAATAGAGATGGTGATCAAGCAGTCCTTACTCCTCTTGGCATTCACTTGAGTGGTATACCGGCTCCGCCAGTGGTCGGAAAGATGTTAGTCATGGGATGCTTGCTTGGTTGTAGAGATATGGCAGTTGCTACGGCGGCTGGGCTCTCAGCTGGTAGAAATCCATTTCTTCGTATCAACACATTCAATAACAATCGAAATGGCAAAGATGATATTGAGCAGGAAAAGGAACAATACAAGAACAGCATGATATTAGAAGCACGAGCCGACCTCTTCAAAACAGTCGGGAAGAGTGACCATGCAATGTTGGGCAAGGCATTTCTCCTCTGGAAGGAGTGTAATGGCCAATCAGAGCGGAGGAAGTACTGTGATAAGATGGGCTTAGCATTCAATAGTATGAGAGACATCCTAGCCCTTACACGTCAGTTAGATTCATCCTTAACCACATCAGGATTTCACCCATCAGATCATTGCAATAGAAATGAGACATCTTGGAGGATTGTCCGTTCAATGCTTGTGGCATCCTTATCACCGATACAGATGGTAAGAGTTCAGAGACCATCGACCAAGTACACCGAGACCATCGAGGGTGCTGTGGAGAAGGATGGGAAGGCCAAGGAGCTAAAGTTCTTCATCCGTGGAGGTAGTGATGACGGCAACCAAACTAATAATAATGTCAACAGCAGGAACAATGAAGAACGGGTATTCATACACCCGAGCTCAAACAACTTTGCAGTGGGAACGTACAGCTGTCCATGGTTAGTTTATCATCGGCTAGTTCGAACTTCAAAAGCATTTGTGAGTGATGCAACAGAATGTAATCCTTACTCTCTACTCTTGTTTGGTGGCGCAATGGAGGTTCAAGCATCAAAGGGATTGATAGTATTAGATGATTGGATACGCTTATCGGCCAATGCTAGGATTGGGTCATTAATTGGCGGTTTACGGCAAAAAGTAGATGAACTATTAGATCAGAAGGTAGCTGACCCTTCCCTTGACATTACAAGTTCAGTTGAAATGAAATTGATCACAGAGTAAGTAGTTGTATTGATGTGTTGTGTATATGTATATACTATGTTTGCTTATAAATGTCTTCTGATGCGTCTTGTCCTTAGCTTGTTACGACATGATGGTGTTTAGTTAAAGAATTAACCAGACGAGGGATAAAAGTTGATCACTTTACTACTGTTTCATTATCTTATCATCATCATTAGCTATACTAAGTTGTGGACATATTACATGGACTCTTCTTCCTCATCTTTGTCACCAAAGACATACTGATTTGAGTTGACATCATCGACGACTTGTGAAGAATGATGTCCCGTGATGACAACACCTCCATCTTGGTAGCCAAAAGAGAAAGTTTTATCCACAATAGATGTTGTTCCTTCATTACGGTCAAAGAAGATTTGACCTTGAGCTACTCCAACTGCTTCTCCTGTCACATAGCTATCTCCTACCCATTCACATCCAGAGAAGCCGGAATACCGAGGTCCATAGTTGGCAAGTCCAAATCCATACTCTCTGAAGTCAGAGCCATCGTTGCCAGGAGGGAATTGTTCATCCTCGGTACCAGATTTGAGAAGACAGTCTGTGCCAATAAAGTATGATAGTGCTCCGGCCTTAGTAGGACGGAAGGTGTAGGGTGCAGTTGTAAAAGTTGGCTTGAATAGGACTGGTTCGGGATAGTTGTAAGCGCCGTTCAGTGCACCGAGTGCTACTTCATATGCCGCATCACATGCCTCTTGTGGGTAAGCATTGTCTTTTGTATGATGCTGACCTCCATTTTCCCAGAAGGCGTCACTAATTGCAACGGCGGCTCCACAGAAGGTGTCTGCAAATCCATCCATATCAGTTTGTTCGATTACTTGAGAGTCGCTAGCTAGATATGCCGATGAAGAAGTAGCACCTCGAAGCTTGGGCTCAGAAGAAAGGGCGCTAGGCATATTGTTAGCAAGTATCATCAAGGTAGTAGCTGCAGTTGTTGTCTTTAGAATCATCATTATTGTATTTGTATGTTGTATTATTAATAATAAGGTAGTAGTGTAATATGTCTTTGACTTTGACGCTTTTTAGTATTTGTTTGTATTTGTAGTTGTTTGTATTGATATTCTGATTGAGTTGTTGTTGTTCGCTTTTTGATTTTATGAGCACATACCATATCTCTATCCTCAACCCAAGGCCAAGATGGTTGATTCCTGACACGATCATGAACAAGATGTTTGGTTCTTGCTGATAAAGCTGGATCAACATTCTAGATATCCGTTTGGTTGTGACTTTGTGGGCAGTAATGCAACGACGTAATGCAAGAACGACATTTTGTTTTGTCCGAAGGATACCGAGATGGTATCTTGGGATACCCTTTTGCAAGTGCTCTATGATGCAAAAGACCCTCCCTCCTCTCCTTTGTAGTTGTATGAAAGCAACATGTCAACGATTAAGCTGGACTATATCATTGTTTATGTTCTGCACTTGAAGATATCTGCCTCGGTGGCCTGTTCGATTCATTCTCATTTCATCTTGTAATGATATATACATCAAATCGATTCACAGATCCTCGTACATCATATGATGGTTTGGGAATATTACTATCATCACCATCAGTGCTACAATCACTATCACTATTCGCCACTAAACCAAGCGGTAGAGCAGATATAGGACGTTTTACAACTACTCGTTGTTGTGCCGAATCGTAAGCTGCCAATAGTAATGCTTGTTCTTCGTGTATCCTATCTTTTGTTTCATCAGTTTCTTCTCCTTCTTTTACAGCCACTGCCGTACCAAGTAATGAATGTAACATTGCCATATCTTTCTTAACTGCACTTGATTTCTTCTTTCGTGGTGGAAACATTGGATCTAGATAACATACATCTGGTGGATATGATGGTATATAAGTTGTTGTGATACTACTACTATCTGAAGAAGAAGCAGCTGCCAATTCTTTGTCCTTGTCTAACATCATGAAACGATTCAATACTGTAACTCCATCTCCCTCTTCCATAGATATACATTGAGCTATTCGTTGTGCTTTACTTCTTTCATCATTATCAATTTGATTTGATGCAGCAAGTTGATGCAATCTCCTCATGGCATCCTTTAGTAACAATGCAACTATCGGATCTCGTTCTACCATGTGCACTCTTAATCTTGGTATATACTCATTATTACCATTACTACTATCAATATAGTCAAGATATGATGAAAGTATAACCAATGAATCGCGTCCTAAACCAGCTGTTAAATCATAAACAATCACTTCTTCTTGATTGTCATTTGCTTCTTTACTCGTCTTATCGGATATCATCTTCTTGATACCCAATGCTTTGATTAACATTTCACTACCGCTATTCTTCTGTTTGTTATTCTTCATTCTATATCCTAATATACTATCGGATGGTGGATGCAAATCTATATAGAATGGTTCGGTTAATTTGAGCTTCTTCTTCTTTTTTGTTTGTTTTTGTTGTCTTTTACTTTTGTTGGATGATGATTGTTGGCCATGCGTTGATATTGATAGAGCATATGAGTTGGTACGAGGATATGGTATTGCTGTTAGATAATGTGTGTTTGTTGTGTGTTGAATTTGTAGGTCTATACTTTGTATGCTTGGTATAGACTCGTCTATTGTACTGAGTTGCTGCAATCCAAATTGATTTGCAATTTCATTTAGTCTACAAGTTGCCTCCGTGTGCCATTGCAAATCACTATCATTCTTAAGATTATTATCAATAGAATCATCACATGGTACTTCGGGGAGAAGAATGGCAACTTGTCTTCTATTATCACTGTTGTATACTCTCGATTTAGAGATCGAGTTGACGCACTGAGGTGATGGATATTGAGAGAAGGCGGATACCAACAGCAAATCACATCTTTCTTCGGCCAATATAGAGATTATCACGAGTAACAAGCTATATCGTTGTATTGAATGCATCATATTGCAGATGGACGTGTCTATATTATAGGAGGTTGAGATTAACATACCTTACTTATTGTAAGATTGGGGGCAAACGCAATCTTAACACATAATCGTTTGCTCGCTAAAATAACAGTTTATTCCCCAATAAATTGTAAATGAGACAACATAAACCAACCTCCTCCTCTTATCTTCTTAGATAACAACAAAGCGACTATGAGCAATATCACCAGCGGAAGTAGCAGCGGCGGTGATGTATACGCACGATGTAAAACGGGTAGTAATACTGCCGGACGTGGATCAGAGGCGGGTTGGACTCCATGTCCTCTTTGCAATAATAACTCGTTACTCCTTGATTCATCGGTTATAAATGATGATAGTTGTATATCATCATTGGCTGGTGGTGGTGGTATATTGAATGTACCAATTGGTAAGTTTTTGCCTTTTCTATGTTGTTTATTGTTGACTGTGGCGTTCTTAAGTCTCTGTTTGGTTTTGTGCATATCATGTGTACTTTTCTTTGCAATTTCTATATTTTATTGGTTATAGTGTTTATTGAGAGAAGTTAGAACTCAAGTTGGTATTATAACTCATAGCGACGATGCTTTATTATTGTATATATACTTATTTGAGTTTTTCATTGCAAGGTTTCGTCAGCTTGCGAGAAGCAGCATTTCATGTGTAGTACCAATATTAGAGTCTAAAACTTTATGCTCACATTTTCTGTTTAAGATCTCATACTCACGTCTTATGCTCTCTTCTCTATGCATACATTATCTGTTGAACACAGCAGCCACAACGAAGACAAAGAATACAAAAACAAAATCAGTTAAACTATTCTCACACGGACGTGGACTTAGTGCACATATACATGCAGTCCATACTCCGTGGAATCCAGGAAAAGTTGAATTAAAACGACGTATTGCATTACATAAACGATTAATAAATGAGGAGAAACGCAAATTGAAGAATAAGAAGAGAAGGATGGATAGAGATGATACTACTGGTTTGGTTGGTAGAGTTGATGATGATAAGGTTGGTGGTGTTGATGAAGGGGGGTCAAATAAACGGCGTAAGTTGATACATCAAAGTACAGAAACTGACAATCAACAACAACTTAAAGTCAACTCTAATAACATCAATAATATAAAGTTAGAGAAATGGACACCAACACAACAAGAGATTAATGAATGGAATATAAAAGTTATGGAAATTGTTTCATTCGTTGAGGTTCAATCCAAACAGAAGAAGGATGAGGATGTGGGTGAAAGTAGTAAAGTTTGCAGTGAGGATGCAAAATATGACGAAGCAAGTACCAAAAAGAATAAGAGTAGTGGAGTTGATAGATCGGGGAATGTCTGTCCTTCATATAGAGATAGTTTACCCCCATTATTGACAGCGGCTGCTAATGGAGAGTTGGTTGCACTTCAAGCATATATCAAGGACGACGGATCATCAGATGGCAAGTGTGGCAATACAGAAGAGGAGCAGAAACAACAACACATCAAGGGATTACTTTCATTAAGAGATCGAAATGGCAGTACAGCTGAACATTGGGCTGCGGGTGGAGGACACTTAGATTGTCTATCCTATCTACTTGAATTGCGTTATAACGTAGCTTCTTCATCATCTGCACAATCACAAGAAGAACAGCATCAAGATACAACATCCACCAATAACAAAAAGATACGAAGAAGACGTGATGGTAAAACGTCACTCCACTACGCTGCACGGAATGGACATAATCATATAATCGATTATCTCCTCTCATCTCAACGGAAAGGTCAACATGATATAGATGTCGATGTACCCTCGGGAGATGGCACAACACCATTACACTTAGCATGTTACGGCGGGCATCTTTCCACTGTACAACATTTGATACAAGTTCATAATGCCAATGTATTTACAACGAATGAGTGGAATTGTTCAGTAGCTCATTGGACAGCAATGAGTTTAGGTCTGGCTGGAAAGGATACTGTTATTGAATTATGTAATTACTTACATGATGAGTGCGGTGTTGATTTTGGCATGTATCAAAAGCAGGGACATACAGCGTTACATAAAGCTGCATCAAGAAAGAATAAACATGTTATTGAATGGTTGGCAACCAAGTTCAATAATAACTCGTCCTCCTCGGATAATGATAAGAACAACGATGATGGAGAGAAGAAGAAATCATCGATTGGTTTAGTAGATGTTGGTGGGAATAAGCCTAGTGATATATGGCAAAGTGTGGGAGGTGATGAAGAGTTTGGATTATGGATGAAGAATACTTGTGGTTGGTAAATGAGAAATTAATATGAGGAGGTAAGGATATCAACGATATCCGGAAGTGAGTATGTTTGTTGTTATGTTATGTCTTATTGTTTCTTATCTTTTCTCCATATGGAGCTAACGCCTTCTTCTTCTATTTCTTCCTCAAACTTTGTCACTGCCTTGTTGCTTGTATATGATGACGGCAGGATGCAAGTCGGGTCGACATCACGAGATCCTTCCCAAATCGTTCCCTCCTCGCCCAATAAATTATACTGTGCCATCATACCACGATCTTCATGTGTAAGGATGTGGCAGTGCATGACCATATGCCCAGTAAAGGAGTTGACGGCAAACCTTATCTTGGCTGTACCAGCGGTTGGGTACTGAAAGGTGTCGTGGAAGTCACCCTCTTTGTACCAGTTCATGACTTCGTCATTTTCTTCACCATCGTCTCCTAAGACAATACTATGAATCTGGAACGGATTAACATGCTGATGATAAGGATGAAAGCCTACGTTGGCTAGTTCAATCTCCTGAATACTTCCTAGCGGATACTCTTTCATATATGTATCCTTGTCTTGCCACGGGATATCATTCACATTGCAACCCTCGGAATTGCAACGAAAGTTAATAGATAATGGATCGTCATCTACTATATCAACACCTCGAAGGTCTACGAGGTAACACGGCCGAACAACATCGAATGGCTCGAGGTCTACGCTGACAATTCCCTTATCATCGTCATCAACAATATCATCATCATCATCATTAGACGGCTCGACGACCTTAATGGTCATAATCTCTGGCTGATCCACATAATCACCTGCATTCTCTGGGATATCCTCTGGCATCTGCATTGGAGGGGGGACGAAGCGGTTAAATCCCTGAGCAACAGGGATCATTCTTGTTGTACCGACGGCATCACAGCGGACGGCAATGTCTGCTCTATTACCAGGAGTCATGATGAAGGTATTAACCTCACGCGGGGCATCAGTAAGAAAGATTCCATCTTTTGATAGTAATTGAAACTGGCAGTTGTTGTTGGACGCTCGAATTACCATGCTCTCTACGGCCGAACTCATGACCATCCTCCAACGATACCATTTACCAGCCTCCATCGTGACTACAGGCATATATTGCATATTAACAAGAAGCAAATCAGTACGGTCGGTGGTAGTGTTGGTGATATGAAAGTTATCACCCTCCACCCATGTCGTTAACTTGCTACCTGAATGTTTCGCTGCAGTATGTAAACGAGGAAGGTCGATGTGTTGAAAGATCATTTCAACTTGAGGCATGTCCTTGACTATATCTGGAAGGTTGTAATCATCTGGCTCCTCAATGATAAGCATCCCAGCCGCACCCTGAGAGGTCTGTAGCGAGGTACTTCCGTGGAAATGAGGATGATACCACTAATAAAGTGTCGGGATATGTTGTGATGAGAATAAAGTCATAGTATGACGAGCGAGATATACAACAACAAACAACTTACATGTGTGCCTGGCATGTGATCTTCTCCAAATGTATACTGGTATGTAAAGTTCTCGCCAGGATCGACTCGAACAAATATGTCGTCACCAGGTGCCATTCCTGAGATGTGGGGTCCATGTAAATGAATGTTTGTAGTATTGGGTAGTTGGTATTGGTTGTGACCATAATGGCCTAATGGTCCTTGGAGGTCGTTGTATAATTCAACAACGAGACTGTCTCCTGGCTTGACACGTATTGTAGGACCCATGCCGCTATTGAAGAGCTTTAGTAGTGTGGTATAGGAAGGCCCAACATACTTTACAACATCATAGTGGAGAGATACCTTGACAGTTTTAGGGCCGGGTCGTCCATCATCCTCGACTATTATCTGTTCAGGTTGACGAAGTGGCTCACCCTTATTAGGAAGATTGAGTGTTGGATATCTGTCGAGTTCAAGCAACTCGTTTAAAGAGTAGCTCGGTCCATTATCAATATCGGTTGGTTGATAGTTCATCTGCATAGATCCACGAAGCCGAGCACGTCGTGGTGTATTGTATTCATTAGAATGGCCCTGCGTCACAAGTAGTAACAGAGCAGCAGTAGTAGTTGGTAGTAGTTGGAATTTCATTAGTAGTAGTATTAGATATGTGGGGGTTTCTTTAGTTTGGATTTTATGATTTACTCCAACCCAAAGGCAACCCATGATCAAGAAACACGTAGACAAGATGGTTCAGTCCTGTTATCATTGGCATGTTGCTTCCTACAACTATAAAAAGGCAGAGGAGAGAGGGTCTTAGGCGCTCACACTTACTTACTTGCGTTGCTGCAACTAGGTATCCTAAGATACCATCCCGGTATCCTGGACAAAATAAAATGTCGTTCTTGCATTACTGCCTACATACTGCCCACAACATCACTATCAACGGACATTCTAGAATGTTGATCCAGCTTTATCAACAAGAATCAAACATCTTGTCAACCATCTTGTTCAAGATCATGCCAGGAATCAACCATCTTGGCCTTGGGTTGTGGTTGAGGATAGATATGATTGTGATATGTGCTCATAAAATCAAAAAGCGAACAACAACAACTCGACAACTCAACTCAAAACAAATACTAAAGTGTCAAAGACTATTACACTACTACTACCACTTTATTAATAATACAACAATACAATACAATAATGATGATTCTAAAGACAACAACTGCAGCTACTACCTTGATGATCTTTGCTAACAATATGCCTAGTGCCCTTTCTTCCGAGCCCAAGCTTCGAGGTGCTACTTCTTCATCGGCATACCTAGCAACAGACTCCAAAGTAATTGAACAATCTGACATGGACGGACTTGCGGACGCCTTCTGTGGAGCCGCCGTTGCAATTAGTGATGCCTTCTGGGAAAATGGAGGACAACATCATACGAAAGATAACGCTTATCCTCAAGAGGCATGTGATGCGGCATATGAAGTTGCACTCGGTGCACTGAACGGTGCCTACAACTACCCCGAACCAGTCCTATTCAAGCCTACTCTTACGACTGCACCCTACACTTTCCGTCCTACAAAGGCAGGAGCACTATCATACTTCATTGGTACAGACTGTCTTCTCAAATCTGGTACCGAGGATGAGCAATTTCCACCAGGAAACGACGGCTCTGATTTCAGAGAGTACGGATTTGGACTTGCCAACTACGGTCCTCGGTATTCTGGCTTCTCTGGATGTGGGTGGGTAGGAGATAGCTATGTGACCGGAGAAGCAGTTGGAGTAGCTCAAGGTCAAATCTTCTTCGAACGTAATGAAGGAACAACATCGGTTGTGGATAAAACTTTCTCTTTTGGCATCCAAGATGGCGGTGTCGTCATCACTGGACATCATTCTTCACAAATCGTTGATGATGTCAACTCAAATCAGTATGTCTTTGGTGACGAAGACGATTCCATGTAATTAATGTCCACAACTTAGTATAGCTAATGATTATGATAAGATAATGAAATAAAGTTGCCCATGAATAAAGTAGCAAAGTGATCACTTTTTATCCCTCGTCTGGTTAATTCTTTAACTAAACACCATCATGTCGCAACAAGCTAAGGCAAGAACGACATTTTATTTTGTCCAGGATACCGGGATGGTATCTTAGGATACCTAGTTGCAGCAACGCAAGTAAGTAAGTGTGAGCGCCTAAGACCCT
>Ga0214478_101088_pt1 | contig 14532 bp, 14 predicted proteins | sample M1_20Mar14CPVII9_2_FD_178001 | JGI IMG/M metagenome (GOLD analysis project Ga0214478, IMG submission 178001) | Marine eukaryotic communities from Monterey Bay, California, United States - M1_20Mar14CPVII9sort6BwellD7 | ecosystem: Environmental > Aquatic > Marine > Unclassified | place: USA...
CGATCAACACTTAAATATGGTACTAAGTGAAGTGGAAGAAACTATAACCGATACCGAAGAAGATGAAGAGACCGGTGAAGAAATTGTTAGTAAGAAAACTAGAACTGTGGGTATGTTATTTGTTAGGGGTGATATTGTGGTGTTAGTTTCACCTCCGTTGAGAACGTCATAAGAGATTTACGTACCTGCACCAGACTACACATCAAATTATATCACTTAGTAGGGCATAATTGTACTGAATATTAGGAAATGAGTGGAATTGGTAATGAGCAACTACCATGGCAAGCAACTTCTTTTGTTCGGTATGGATGGGGCGGCAAGGCACAATACTTTAAAATAACTTTCAAAACCTAAATTCACATTAAGTTTCTAGTAGCCATTATCCTCAGTTGTTTGTCAAAGTAAGATACTATCTCTACCCCTCAATTCCCTAGTATTGTTAAACAGATGATACTTCCGTTGGCTCAATACTCTCGAAACTCAAGGGTTCTTGTGTGTTGTTGGGCTCCATCTCCTAGACGTGTATTGGCATGCTAATGGAGAGTAGATGTAAACATATAAAATTATACCTAGGTAATGATGAAAGTAAAGTACATGTACAGCAACAGTAACTATCTGCATGCTTATATCTATATTAAGTTTTTGCATTGGTATTATTTGAGTTTACCAAAGTCTTGGTGGAAATGTTTTATTGTGCCACTGTATATCTTGTCTTCTTTTGACACCAATCAAAGAAGAAAGTGACACCCATGAGTCTGCACATTTATCTGACAAACAACATCAGTTTCCCTACTTAAAAACTGATGACATATATGCAGTACCCACAATGATGTATTGACACAAGGATTTAGTGCCAAATGGGCTAATGGGGAGGAGGGTAGTTGATTGAAGATATCATCTTTTCATGATACCAAATATTAAAGGACATATATACTTTCTCTCATACATTCATGAAAAATAATTAAGGAGCAGAGAAGTCCAATAATCCCTTGTGTAGGAGGAATGTTTGGTGTGTAGCTCCAATAAAGGCAATCATACCAAGACGAGCATGAACAATCTCCTGCTCGTATGCCTTTTCTTTCTGTGCATCAGTCTTCTTAGCCCATCCACTTCCTTCCCATCCTGGTAATACTCCTGGTCTGCTATCTCCATTAATGGTTTCCTCCCAGTTGGCAAGTTCAATACAACCAATGGCCAATAAAGTTTGAATGTTAGAAGCAAAGCCAACAGATGAAATAGCCTCAAAGGGATCGGTGGTGGCATAGGCGTCACCTGGAAGATGAGGTCCGTACTCCTGTACGACCATACCAACAACGGCAAGCATGGCAACACGTCCATGCTTTAATTCAGCCCAACGTGCGTAACGTAAGTCAGTTTGGATATCTGAAAGTCCCATTGGATCGAAGCCCATATCTCCAGGCATACTTCCATCAAGCTTTTCAGGAACAGTCAAGAAAGGAATTGACTTGGACATCTCATTTAATGCAACTGATGAGCGACCCTGTTATGTATATGATATTGTTGATACACGGGTTAGATATTATATTTATGATAAACAAAAAACAACTTAAACACATGGAAAATTGCAAAAGTGTATCTTGTTGCATATCTCTTTCTCCCGCTGGAAAAAGCCCAAAATATCGAATGATATAAACTTACAGTTGGTGCCGGGGAAAAAGCGGCGCATGAGGCGATAGTGGCGGCGAGGATAGCGGACTTCATGTTGATTGTTGTTGTATGAGTATTGATAGTAATTGAGTTACGTTTTGGTTTTTTAGAGCCCCTTTGTGTCCGATCTTTGGCTTCAAGTTCGTCAAAGGTTGGTTCTTACGACAATAAATAAGAGTAGGAGATTCCTATCCGACCTGACTCATTGTTGTGTATTTTTTCTTGTTAGTATGTTGTTATGATTTGGATTAGTATGATCGTCGATATAATTGTAGTTCTCATAGCGTTACTGCAATGCAGTCATACTGTGGTCGCGTTTTCCTCAAAGCCACCAACAAATGTAGAAATAGAACAGATCATATCTCGAAGAAGATGGATTTCTAGTATTGCGCAACAACTATGATATCATCAGGTTCAATATTACTATCAAAAGAGGTTGCAAATGCTGCACCTCCACTCAGTGCTGATCAGGCCGATAACTTCTCGGCACGTGTAGAACGAGCCCGACGTCCAAAACCAGCCAAAGTATTACGACCTCGGCTTAATTTGGATTTTGCAGTATTATTAATGAGATCGAGCTACAGTGCCGTTGATGATATAGATATCGTATCCATGACACAATTTCAACAAGATTTCTTCTTAATTCGACAGGCGGAGTATAAACCATATGCAGACTCGCTCGGAGTTGGAGCAATGACACAAGTAAGGAAGAATAGACACGTCTTGTGCCTTTTTTATTTTGTTCATATCATATGCTCATATCATAATATTATATCCACATCTCATATCATGTAGGGAGATTTGGCAGATCCAAACTACTTTGACTTTATATCATTTGCACAATACTCGACAATATCAAGAGAGATTGCTGATCCTCAGGCAGTATTTGAAGAACAGCAACCGGTAGAAGTTGGTGAAAATGAACTTCAAAAGTTTAATACAGTAGTTGTCAAGAGAGATACAACAATACCAAATAGTGAATTACCACAAAGACATACTGAAATAGTTGGTAATGCCATATACGACAAGTTGCGTGAAAAATTTGGAGACACAGCTTCTGCTATCCCAAAGATACCAACTCGTGAAAGAGGAGAAAAAGTTGACGAATCTGCAGTACTAGCTGCCATTAAGCAAATGGTGAACCTATTCCTTGTACAAGGATTTGCATGGGATGGTAATGCAACAATGCAAACGTCTGAAGGAGGAGGAGGAGCAACACAGTTTACAATAACATTTACATCTCCCGCAACATTGTGGTCGGGACAGAGCCTCCAAGCCAAGAATGCTGTGTTGTTAAATGATTTTGCAGCAAAAACAGGAAAGTCCGAGCATTGTTTTACTACGAATTCTTGTGTTCACTGTGAAGTCTCGGCTATTTGGATACTTCATTTAAGCTTAACTTGCCTTTGTGTGACTAACCTTGCAAACCACATGTACTAACAAAAGCTACTACCTCTCTCTTTATCTTTATAAACTGTGATAACGCGCATCTTCCAGTCAAAGCAATACTAAGCCGTGCTGGTTACAAGGTTGATAATGCTACTGTCAAGTATACAAATAATCAAGAGATTACAACGTTTACTGTTGTATAATCAATAATGTAATAGTCGACGAAACATAAGATACCATATCTAGACCTAAAACTGCGAGTTTCTTTATTAAGCAGAATATATAGAACTATAACCTCTTATTTGAAAAGGTTATGTGCCTCTAACTCACTGTATCTGTCCACAACTAGATAACTGAGCGAGCATTGCATGGAAATTGCATGCTTTACACGCGTAAGCATTTGTTTCGGGGAATAAAGTCTAAACGGAAAGATACGCCAACTCAAACTCCCAACCTAGTAGTTCCTCCTGAGTCTCCGTCGCCGACAACAACGCTATATCGACATCGATATCGTCATACTGTTGGTATACGTCGGTAAGATATTTCCTTCCTTTAGGACTACATTTTGTTTAGCAAGGAAATAACATCTATTTCCTTGTTGCTAGCTAAAAAGATATTGGCTAAGTATATCTTCAACTAATACCTAACCCACAAAGCGCTATTGATATATCTATTGCAACTTAAACGCAATATCAATCTATTGAATCAAATAACAATGTCAACTAATCATCAACAAACTAAAAGCATGCACAAGATGGCCACCTACGCCATATGTACACTCATTGCAATAACAACTTCCCATCAAGTATATGGTTTCTCTACTCCCCGTACATTAACATCCAATACTAAAACTGCAGTACTACCACCAGATGTTACAACAGCCGCCACCGCATGGGACAACACATCAAGTAAATGTATCATTAATGGTGGAAGGCGAGTGAACGGTGTATGTCTCCAAGCCGAGACTGATGATTATTTATCATCATTAGATGATAAAAAGGATGGAGATTCTGATAATACACCAAAGGAAAAGAAGGAGGAGGAAGAACCAGAATTAGAGACTGAGGCATCTACAACAGGATTAATCATTCCTGGGTTTAGTGATAAGGTAGTATCACCCTCACCCGCACCTGAGGAGAAACCAAAGCCTGAAGTGGTTAAGAAGGTAGCACCACCTGTTGTTCAAAAAGTTGTGGAACAAAAGAAATCACCAAAGAAGACTGATTTATTAGAAGATGCTTCCGAATCTATTATTGATTTGCCATCATTGCCTAAACTTTCATTGCCGTCATTTGGTGGCGGTGGTAATGAGAAGAAACAACCACCACCCAAACCACCCTCGGGAGTGCCAGGTAAAAAAGTTGAGGATGTAATCGCATCATCACTCGGGGGTGCATTAACTGGTGTTGCTGCTGGATTATATGCCGATATTGCCACTGACGTATTAATGGATACAGACTTACCACCCTTAGTACCACCCGCAGCACTAGGTGTGGCATTAGGTGCCGGTGCATTCGTCGGTGCTTCACAAAATAACTTTATCGGTTCAGCTGTGAAATTCATCTTTGGTAAACCAATCTTAGGTATTAAGAATAGGATTACTAATAAGATTACAGAAACTGTTGATGATATTAAGTCCACGCCTACGAGGATTAAGGATGCGGCTGTTAAGAAGGTTGATGATACGGTTGATGAGATTAAGGCCACGCCTGGTAAGATTAAGGATGCGGCTGTTGCCAAGGTTGATGAAACTGTGGATGAGATTAAGGTATGTAATTATTCATTATGTATTGTAGTGTTGAGTTGTAGAGCTCTTTTTTATACTTGTTCGTTTAACATTTGTATGCGATTGTTATGTATAATCTTCTCAGGCAACTCCAGGTAAAATTGCCGATGCTACCAAGCGTAAGGTAGACGAGACAGTTGAGGAAATCAAGGTGCGTTATAGTTTTATGATTAAAGGCTTATCTCATTACAAATATACACAAACTATATTGGAGTAATATCTCAACTACTTACCTTGATATAATCACTAACTCTAGGCCACTCCTGGACGAATTGTTGAGTCTGTTGAGGAGGCTATTGAAGATGCCGTTGAAGATGTTGTTGAAACCGTGGAAGAGGTTGTTAGTATCCCTGCTAAGAAGTTGGAGGAGGTTGGTATTTCTCTACCAAAGGATATTAAGAAGCCCCCCACTCCACCTGTCCAAACAACTCCCCCTCCTCCGGAAAAGAAGTCTTTATTCCCACCTGCAGATGTTAAGCTTGAGGTACCATCCTTCACATTCCCCTCTCAGGAGACTCCAAAGAAGGCTACTCCTCCTATGCCACCCAAGCAACAACAGGCACAGCCAAAGTTTACATTCCCAAAGGTTGAGGCACCTCCGGTTAAGAAGACTCCTCCTCCACAACCCAAAGCACAGCAATCACCGCCCGTTGAACTGCCAAAGATTTCTCTTCCCAAAGTGAGCATTCCTGAACTACCCAAAGCACCACCCAAGGTTGAGACTCCCAAATCTTCACCACCAGTCAAGAAGGAGAAGAAGAAGGATCCTTATATGTTCACAGAGGCTGCTCTTAAGGAATTCATTGCAAAGGATAAACCCCAGGTAACTGAAATGGATAAACAACAGGAAGAGCAACGTAAAAAGAAGGCCGCTCGGGATGCTGAGATTCGCCGTGCTGCCGAGGCAGCATCCGCTGCATTCAAGAGGTCTACTCCATCACCTGCACCAGTCAAGAAAGATGACGGGGCCGCTGAACGTAAAAGGATTGCAGAACAAGCAGCCTTGGAGAAGAAACGCAAGGCTGAGGAAATTGCAGCCGAAAGACAACGTAAGGCTGAGGAAGCCAAGGCCGCTGCTACTGCAAAGCGTGAAGCACAAATTCAAGCCAAAAAGGATGCCGAAGAGAAGCGTAAGAGAGCTGCTGAGGGTAAGTGTTATATTTGTCTTTATGTATATGAATACTTCCTTTATCATGTACATGTAGCCTCTCAACCATAACTTACTTCTGTTAGAAGCGGCTGCTAAAAAGCAAGCCCAACTTCAGGCCAAGAAGAGTCAACAGCCTTCCAAGGGAGCCGAATCACCTCGGTTAACTCTACAGTCGATTGCCAAACAACAGGCTAAGGAAACACCAAAGAAGGAGGCATCCGTTTCAGTACCACCTGTTAAAGGGCGTCCTACTTTCTCCCTATTCGGAATGGGTGGAGGTACGAAATCAGTGAGTACAACATCAACCACTGCTGTGACATCTCCCAAGGCGAAGACTCCAACACTTAAGGTTGCCAAGAAAGCTAGTGCACCACGGGGTGTGCCCACAATATCAAAATGGAGGCTTAACTCTAGAGACAAATCCATTGCAGGTTTCATTAGTGGATCGGGATCGTTCAATGATGGTGAACCAGTAACTACATCGGCGATTGTTGGCGAGGCGAGCAGTAATACAGTCGTCAAGACAAAGTCTGGATCCACGTGAGTTTGCTTGTGTACTTAAACAATATATGTGTTCATTCAGTTGTATGATATTCTCAACAACTCTTTATTCTCTTGTCAAAGATATTTCCTCGGTGAAGAAGATACATCAAGTGGTGGTGGTTTGTTTGGAGGACTATTTGGTGGTGGTGGAGGTGAAGAGAAAGCAGTAGCGGCACCAGCTCCTGTTGTTAAATCTCCTCCAGTGAGAAAGGCTGCCCCTATTAGGAAGGCTGCCCCCGTCAAACGAACCAACGATGGTGCCGCTGAGCGTAAGAGGATCGCAGAACAAGCAGCCTTGGAGAAGAAACGCAAGGCAGAGCAAATTGCGGCCGAGAGACAACGTAAAGCCGAAGAGGCCAAGGCTGCCGCAGCTGCAAAACGCGAGGCACAAATCCAGGCCAAGAGGGAAGCCGATGAGAAGCGTAAGAGAGCTGCTGAGGGTGAGTAGATGAAGTTGGACTTGATATTATGTACATTATTTGCCATTCTTCATACTGACCAACACATGATGTGTATATGATTTACAGAAGCTGCTGCCAAAAAGCAAGCTCAATTACAAGCCAGGAAGGACGCTGAGGAAGCCAAGAAACAAAAGGCTGAGGAAGCTAGGCGAGCTCGTGAGGAAGAATTGAAGAGAAATGCAGAGGCTCGTAAGCAGGTTGAGTTCGATCGCTATCAGAGACAGATGGAGATTGACAAACAGAAACGTCAAAAACCAAAACAGAAGACTGTTGTACCTCCAAAGAAGGAAGAACAGACTCCACAAGCCAGTACAGCGAGACCGACTTTCTCTTTGTTTGGTATCGGAGGACCTCCTGAATCTAAAGAAGAATCTGCCCCTGTTGTGGACGCCGCCCCTCAAACAAAGAAGAGTCCAACACTAAAGGTCGCCAAGACAACAGCAACTGCACCTCGAGGCGTTCCAACTCTCAGCAAATGGTCTTTGAATAGCGACAATACCATCTCTGGATTCATTAGCGGTTCACCTAACTTCAAAGATGGTTCCCCTGTAACAACATCGGCTATCACAGGAAGTGCAGCCAGTGGCTCTGTTGTGCAGACAAAGTCAAAGTCCAAGTATTTCCTAGGTGAAGAGTCAAGTGGCGGCGATTCATCTTCTGGTGGTGGATTGTTTGGAGGACTATTTGGTGGCGGAGGTGAGGAGAAAGCTCCTGTTGTTAAATCTGCCCCAGTGAGAAAGTCTGCACCAGTCAAGAAAGAGGACGGGGCCGCTGAACGGAAGAGGATTGCAGAACAGGCAGCCTTGGAGAAGAAACGCAAGGCTGAGGAGATTGCAGCTGAGAAACAAAGGAAGGCTGAGGAGGCCAAGGCCGCCGCCGCTGCAAAGCGTGAAGCTCAACTTCAGGCCAAGAAGGATGCCGAGGAGAAGCGTCGAATTGCTGCTGAGGGTAAGTGATAGTTTATGACTTGTATGTTGTTTGTAAATGCTGTGACTGCATTCACTCACGTGACGTTTACATACACTCGTGTTATAGGAGCGGCTGCCAAAAAGCAAGCTCAACTTCAGGCCATGAAGGATGCAGCAGAAAGTGAGTGCCATGTTTATTTTATCTTTATGGTGTTGAATTACCTACCTCGTACATACACTCACGCCGTTCTTCTTACGACATTATAGAAGCCGCAGCCAAGCGTGAAGCTCAACTTCAGGCTAAAAAGGATGCCGACGAAAAGCGCAGGTTGGCTGCCGATGGTGAGTAGAGACGGAAGTTTATTCGTTCAATTGTAATATTCTCATCTCATCTCATCTATATTATCTATCGTGAAACCTTTCAGAAGCGGCTGCCAAAAAGCAAGCTCAGATCCAAGCTAAGAAGGATGCCGATGCGGCCAGGAAACAGGCGGCTGAGCAGAAGCGATTGGAACAGGAAGAGAGGAAGCGTCAGTTGAAATTGGAAAAGCAACAGAAGGCTAGTCAGGCACAAAAGAAACAGGAGGCAAAGGCTGTGGTTAGTAAAGCTCCTCGAGGCTCTACAATCAGTCTATTCAACTTTGGAGGAGACAAGTCTGATGCACCAACTGTCTCAACTCCAGTATCAACTTCAGCTCCACGAGGTGTTCCAGTTATCTCGAGATGGAAGCAAGCCCGCGATGGATCGATTACAGGCGTGATATCAGGATCTAGTTCATTCCGTGATGGTGACCCTGTCACAACGTCTCCCATCACAGGTAAAGCAGTTGGTGGAGCTGTCGTGACAACTAAATCAGGTTCGAAATACTTCCTTGATGGAGGTAATGCACCACCCAAAGTAAATAACAACGCCAAGGTTGCCCAGCAGGCACGGGAGAAAGCTGCTGCGGATGCTCGTGCACTTGCGGCTGAAAAGGCTCAACAAGCCAAACAACTCGCTGCCGAGAAGCGTGAAGCTCAATTACAAGCCAGAAAGGATGCAGCAGAGGCCAAAAAGTTGGCGGCCGAACAAAAGAAACAGGCAGCTGAACAGAAACGATTAGAACAGGAGGAGAAGAAGAAGCAAAAGGCAAGTTTTATCATGTGCATGCAGGTGTTCAGTCTAAAGGCTCGACGACTTGACTGCTTTTTTTCTTTAGTTTGCCTTTATCGATTGCCCTTGCATATCATATGTACTAACATATATTAAATCACATCTCTTTAATCGTCATAAACTGTGATAACGCGCATCTTTCAGGCGCAGAAGAAACAGGAGGCACCCATTTCAGTACCACCGGTGAAAGGGCGTCCTACTCTCTCCCTATTTGGTTTAGGCGGAGGCGATGATAGTACTACTAAACAACCGCCAAGTGTTCAAAAGGGCAAGTCTCCTACACTCAAGGTTGCCAAATCTCCAACGCTGAAGGTTGCCAAGTCTCCTACACTTAAGGTTGCCAAGAAGTCGAGTGCACCTCAGGCACCCAACGGTGTGCCTACGATATCCGGTTGGCGATTGAATGGAGACGGAAGTGTCTCTGGAAAGATTACGGGGTCGCCTAACTTTCGGAATGGAGAGACTGTTACAACAAGTCCTATATCTAAGGGAAGAATTGAGAAGGGTTCAGTTGTACAGACAGGTAGTGGCTCTAGATATTTCCTAGGTTAAATGTGATTTGAAAGAGTATACTTAAGCACTCAAAGCTAGACAAGAAGTGGCACAGAAGTTAATATAGCTAAATACAGTGTTTTCTTTGTTACAATGTTTATATTCTAATCTCACTTTACAACTTACGTGGTGCTTTGGGATGGCGAGTTTGTATTCCCTCCTTAATATTTACAACTAAATGCTCAGCTGTACCAAGCAGCTCATAGATCTTGACCAACTCCTCATCAACTTGCTTCAGCTCTTTGCCAGAATAATCCTTCCTCGCTTTCAACAACAGTGAGATCGCAGTTGCTTTCTTATCTTGACTCACAGAGTGTTTGGCAAGCGTGACCGTAAGCTGGACCTTGTCCTTATTGTCTTCAAAGCTGTCAGTACTAACCCATTTCTTCATGTCCTTCACCACACTATCAAACTGATGTGCTGTAGACACATCTTTGTCTACAATCTTGCCAGCAATGTAAGCCCTCGACAGCAGAACTTTTCTGAGAGCAGTCCTCTGCTCTTTCATATCCTTATTCAGTGTCTTAGCTTCCTCGTCACTCTCTAAATCATCCTTGTCAGGCTCATTAATACCAAAGTATTCAGCAAGAGATGATATATCGATGGGACCTCCCTCCTCCGTCATCATCGCGCCATATACAAGTTCTACTTCTTTCGCCCTAAACTTATCTTCGTCTTCAGTTTCATCAGTTGGAACTTTCCTTTCAAGCGCAAATGTCAGCCGCTCCAATAAAAGCGGTACACTAGATGGCCGTTCTTTAATCATTGCACTCAAATGTGACTCGTAATCGTCTGTAGAGTCAGTGGCATTCTTCCTCAATCCAGCAACGAACTTCAGTTTGGCTTCAAATATAGCATCTTCCATATTATCCTCTTTCTTATCATCTGCTGGTTTAACCTCTTTAGCATCCTTAATTGTTGATTTAGGTGGCACAGCATATAACAATTCTAATGATGTCACACTTTCTTTGTCCTTGTCAAGCAATAGTTTTCCACTCAACACATCGCCAATTTCTATCCAAGATGGTAAGTCCTTTGTTGGTCTCGAGACATATACATCCATGTGAGATCCCTTCTGCAATGTAGTCGCCTTGATTTGAGCTCTTCCATCATCTTTGACACAAGGAGTAGATGCCTTGTCCATCTTACTATAGACTTCACAAGGTAGAGAATCAGGAAGGGAAAATAGCAGCTCACATGGTACGTCTTTCATTTGCTCTAGAACATTCCTATTTTCATGACGAAGAAGGAGACAAACGGTATATTCTCCGCCTTTAAGAGACACTGCTTCGACGTGATGAATAGCACCGCCGTATACAAGTGGCTGTCCTTCACTATTCACTAGCGACCAAAGTTGAGTATCAACAGGAGAATCATACAACTGATTGAAGAGTGAAGGAAAACTAGGTCGTACTTCCAGTGCTTTCTTGTCCTTTTCTGACTTGATTGTGAACTTGTATCGTAATCTAGATTCATACATCAGACTGTTTTGTTTGTCAGGAGAAGCGGACAACTCCGCATCACTCGGTGGAACTTCATCCAGCAACTCGTTCGAGCAGCACTGAATATCATATTCAAACGGACGAAGAGTTCGCGCAGCAGACTTGAGGCTGGCAGATGGATTTATCTTCTCTGCTCTTAACTTTGTATTGATCCCTAACCTTGCAAATTCTCGAGCAGCCGTAATGGTTACAGGTTGGGAATGGAATAAAGTAGGGCTGCGTACATTAAAGGAGTGCCACTCAATATCAGCCGTGACAGTCGCAGGCGAAGGATTAGCCAGCCAGAGCAACTGCAGACATAGTTCAAGAGTGTGTCCTCCCTTTACGCGTATGTGGTACTCTTCTTCTACGCCATCTCTTACTTGATATATCTTTTTAAGCTGAATCAATGAGTTAGGAAGATCGCCACGGACAAATGGAATTGCATGTAGATAAACACGGGGCCCCGTGGCCGTTTGACTTGATGTACTGCTACGCAGCTTGATCGTAGCCCATTCAGCTTCTACGGGAACAGTTATAAAACGCCTATCAGGTGATCCCGGAGTTAGCTCAAAAGGCGTTGTAAAGTCTAAACCATTCTCTTTCAATATAATCTTGCCGTCCAAACCATCTGATCCAGAAACAAACTTAGAGTGAGGGACTATCACCGTGATGGGCAGTGAAAATATCTTCCCTCGAGTAGAATCATTAGACACGAATGCATCAACAGTAGCAAAATGAACTCCGGCAGACAGTGCTTTTGTGTCTAGGCGAACTGAAAAAGATTGACCGCCCCTTTCTTTCGCTGACAATAGAGTCATTCTTTCTGGACAAGTAATCCAACTGTCACTTGCTTTGAGTAACAAGTCGAGTTCCAAGCCCAAAATCTCCTCCATTTCACCAGAAGTTCTCTGATTAGAATGACTAAATTTTGGTTTGACAAGTACTCCAAAAGTCTTTGATACATCATTTAGCTCAACCTCATCACGGATGTAAATACCTCTTGCATTACTTCTGGATGGAATGGAAATATCAATGGCTATGTTTTGACCAAGTTTGCCGTGATTTGCAATGATATACTCAGCACATTGATTTGCAGAGACAAGACCAGCGCCCTGAGCATACACATCAGAAATACCGCACTTGGAAACAGCCGTGTTTACCAGCCCTCTTTTCAGTTCTATTGGATTACAATTGATCCCTTTTTGTTTCGCAGCAGACAGAACACTGGCCGCTACTCCACATGCATTGGGTGATGACATACTCGTGCCATGGTATTGTGCCTTGGATTGAAGCGCGTGTCGAGGGATGGGGCTAATTGCACCACCAGGAGCACATATATCAGGAAGGCATCCATCCGGTGTCGGCCCTCGAGATGAGAAGTAGTAGCTTGCTGCCTCAAGCGCTTTATCACCTTCGATTGGTGGTAGTGTTGAATACTGTTCACTCATCATTTCAGGGGACACCCATGCACCCACTGTAATAGGCGCCGTTTCACTTCCAGGACTACCCATAGAACTGAGCGCTGGTCCATCATTCCCTGAAAGATGCGCGTTCCATGGTTTAAGAAGACGAAGAGAGATGATAATAACTCCTGTTAGTACACGATGTTTACATAGGCAATCAAATAAAGGCAAACTAAGTTCAAATGAAGTAGCCAAATCACCGAGACTTCATATTGAACACATTTCACATGTTTAAACAAGACAAAAACGCGGACTTTCCTGCGGAAGTAAATACAGCCATATTCCAATCATTCACAGCAGCAGCAAAGACTTTCGCTACACGGCCAGAATTATATTGCCAGCTAGATTCACCATAACTGAGATTAAGTATATCACAATTGTATTTCTTGGCTGCAATCAGCGCGCGCGTAAGCCCAGCTCCTGTTTCAGTACTTCCTAATCTACCATCACCAATCTTAAGTGCCAGAATCTGAGCTCCTGGTGCAACGCCAGATATATCAACATCATCATCTCCTTTTGTTTTCCCATCAAAATTGGCAGCAGCAATACCTGCAACGTGTGTACCGTGTGATCCAGCATCAGTCACAACGCTCAAGATGTTCCCCTTCTCATAGACTTGGATGCAATATGTAACCTCTGATCCAAATCCCAAGTTACCAGTCTGTCTAAAATGTTTGAAAGGCGCCATTGGAATAGATTTGGACATATCACCAGTACCATCGAGGAGAGCTTTCCAAACCCCATCTTCTTCGAACATGACAATATCCATCATTGGGCCATGATCTTCATATGACTCCATCACTTCTTTCAGTTGTTCCAATAACAATTTCAATTCCCTCTTTTGAGTGATTATCTTTTTCTTTTCCTCCTCATCTTCTCCATTCTTCTTCTCGTTTAGACTATCCAATTTTGTTTGAGTATCTGCAATCAAAGCCTGATGTTTTGCAACAAATGCCTCCTTCCTTTCCCTTTTGACTCGTCTTTCTACATTACGGGGTAACAGATCATACAATCGCACAGCACCCAGCTTTAAACTTTTGATATCTTTTGCCCATTCACCCAATTTTACAGTACGTCCTGACAAACCGTCTATTAGATTATTGATTGTGTAATCAAAGTCAATAGACTTGTCCATAAGAATATCACCATCGCCGGTACAGTCAAGAAAATCGATATACTTGGGCGTTACCCCATCGCTTGTAGTGCCATTCAACCCAGCAGCATTCAAATCACAGCCTGTATCGAGAATTGCAATCTTAATACCCCGTCCATCAGAATTGGGATAATTATCAAACAAATCATATATTTTTGTCTCCTCTTTGGGGATACACGCGGATGTTTTCCTAGATGTTATGCTACTCATACCTGAACTTGTTTTTGATGGTGAAGAGCCGATGTCAGGATGGAATGAAAACGCACCTACTGTGGAATATAATAGTAGTAATAATGATGCTGCTGCAATCAACATCAGCCGAGTCAAATCGACCTATAACTATCAACTGGCGGTAGTGGGCGTGTACCAAACTATATTTAGTTGTTTTGGTGGTGGTTAGTAGGTATTATTCTGCAGCTGGTGTGGGTGGTATTGTTGTGTTTATTTTGCAATAACGAGAAATAGAAACATTCCCACGCTCTATGTAGTTACAGAATGTTACGTACAATACGGTACTATCAATACAATACGGTAATGATACGTATTCTCAATTCTCATAAGATACCAAAGTGACGAGTGATAATTGATAACTTTCTCTCTCTTAACATTATATCTACACAACAAACAACACAGACTCTAACGTATATTTAACGAAGATTTGGATGGATACCTCCAGTATGGTTCTTCTTATCTCGAATCATTGCTTCAATAATCCTTGTAACACTAACATCAAATCCATATACTCTTCGTATTTCAAGAGCAGCTCTAGAAGGATGTTTACCACCTCGTACCAGCCTAGCCATGGCTTGCCACACATGATTC
>Ga0214478_101091_pt1 | contig 14485 bp, 5 predicted proteins | sample M1_20Mar14CPVII9_2_FD_178001 | JGI IMG/M metagenome (GOLD analysis project Ga0214478, IMG submission 178001) | Marine eukaryotic communities from Monterey Bay, California, United States - M1_20Mar14CPVII9sort6BwellD7 | ecosystem: Environmental > Aquatic > Marine > Unclassified | place: USA...
TAATGGCAGTGGCGGTGATGTGACTAAAAGACGAATGCAATCTAAAGTAGAATATACTGTTATACTTGCAATACACAACATGATTAGTATATGAAGATAAGGAAATGATCTGACTTCTTCATAATATTTTGTTGTGCTTTTGACTTCTTCATAATTGGGAGTCCGAATACTATACATTTTTCGTTTCACATTAATGTTATCCCCGGCCTACCCCTTCGGAGTTTTCAATGGTGAAAACTGATTAACTCTTTAACGGTACATTCTAAGGTACCGCATCAATTAAGGTTGCAATACAGCATAAAATTGCACGACCGGTGGGTCAGCACTAGGATCTTTCTGTTTGACCGACTAGTATACGATATCTCCTGCAAGATAGGTCCCTCCAGGTGTTCGTCTCGCCGGGACACGTTCTGTGCACAGGAATGAGTATATTGACGGTGAGATCCACCACCGAGGTCAGTCCTCATTGCACAAACAAGAACACCAATAGACTCTTCGTCCTATTGTGTCTCACTGCTATTATCCAATCTGGTATGGGGGCACATGAGAGAGATTGGTGTGGCACACTAAAGGTCGGTGCCTCTCTTTGATGTGGGAGAATGGTAGCCGAACAAGATGAGATGCAGTCATATAGCTGCCATCCTAATCATCGACGCCATCATCGTATGCTATTGGTTGTTCATTATTGGGTATTTGATGCGGTGGGTTATTGTGCGCCGAGGAGGAGTGCTTTCTAGTAGTTTCTTGGAGTGTGTTAAAGTTGATGTGGGCTCTTTGTAGTTGTATTTAGGGATCGTAACCTATTAACCAGCCGGTATCCGATCAGCCGAGAAGGCCAATACCTACAAAAGGACCAGAACACTGTTGATGCAAAGATAAAAGAAAAAATCTTGGTCTGAGTGTAGTGGTATCCTGCGGTAAGTGGTATCCTACCTTTGAATTATTGAAACTTTAAGGCCTAGGCAGAGCAGTTTTCACTAGGACCTAAAGGTGAAAGACTCAAATTTCAACATCAATGCCTAGTAGACAGCTGGCAGCACTAGGACTCAAAGGTGAAAGACTTGAATTCAACAAAGAATGAATATGTTGAATCTGGTATCCATGTTAAAATGAGTCTTTCATCTGTAGAGTACACGAGTGGCAGAAATAATTGGTTTTAGGAAATAATAGGTTTCAGGGGAGTAAAAACCCAAATTTCATTTTATTTTGCGTACAAATTTATTACGACTTTACCTACACATTATTACTATATATTAGGCTTGATATTGGTACAACTATAACGTAATACAATGCCATAGAAGTAATGCCAATACGTCGAGTCTTTATAACGTGTTATGGTGGTGTTTGTTTGTTCTAAATAGTCGTGGCATTGGTAGAGATTTTGCATCGGCATCTCCACTCTCTCCGACATGGAGTTATTGAGCGAAGCAGCCAGCAATGCTTCTGCAATGGATGTTGATGATGCTGCTTCTCCATCTCAACGTAATGCTAATCGACAACAACCAATGAGTATACTACGACAACGAGGACAGCCAACTCCAGGAGGACGTAGTGTTACTTGGAATCCAAGTCAGGTCTTTACTTCTCGACAACAGTCGTCTCAGCCTCCTCCTCTAATGGCAGCGTCAAGTACTGCCGGAGCAGCGACGAGTGTTCGACCAACTCCAAGCCAAACTGCTACTTGGGATTCCAGTAAACACCAGTTCACGCCAAGTGAGGAACAACAAGTTACAAATACGAATGTGACAATGACAAATTCAACTCACCGAGCAGCATTGTCGACACCTGGATTGATGTCGATGTATGCTTCGTCACATCCTTCTACTCAACAGAGAAGCTCTCAAGACTTTCAGTCGTCGGGGTATGCAACTACTCCACAAGTGGTGGCACCGTTAATGTTACAGCAGCAAGGTAATGATCCGAATCAGAATCTTCTTCACAGATTCGAGTCTAATGCTTCGTCTCAGCTTCCTTGCGGTTACCCTGGTTGCTCAAGCACGCATGAGACGGATAAGTGTAGTCACCCTGATTGTAATGAAGTCGTACATCGAATGTGCCAGCATAATTGTGAGAATCGAAATGGTTGGAAAACATTTGCAGTGAATGGTGAACAATCAAAAGTGTTTTGTCATACTCACCATCCGTCGCGGATTGAGGCGTCTCATGCTGCCCTTGAAGCTGCTCGTGAAAGTGAGGTTGCAAATGTATTGGTTACTCAGCCCGTGTCTAATCCCAACAAACGAGAACGTGATGTCTTGAGTGACGATGAAAAGATGGATAAAGTATACTCTTCTCTTGATCGGATCAGGGCAAGTATATCTTTGTTGACGAATACACTCGAGGCTAATCAAGCCGTGGTTCGACAGACTGGAGATGGTGGTGGTAGCGATGCTACAGAGCTCTGCAAGTTGAATTGTGAGAGCTTATCTATTGCCATTGCAAATCTCAATGAGAGTCATGATGATATATCAACTTGTTGTGCCAATACCAAGTCAAAGAAGCAGGCCGATATAGCTCATAAGAAGACTTCGCTTGACGACCGTCAGAAAGGGAAGAGTAATGCCAAGCCTCAAGTCTTGGTCCAGTTCCCAAACTTGCAAATTTCCTCGACAACTTACCAGATGCGTTAACGACACCTGAGCCAATGATTGGCCCTCAGCTGCCACCAAATGGTATTGCATCTGTTGTTGGTCCACAACTTGCGTCCACCCAAGATCAGAATGCAGATGTGGTAATGACTGATGCACGAAGAGGACCAAGGTTAAGATTCATAGCTTGTGAGACATTTCAAGGAGCAAAAGATGGATACGTCTTTCTTACCTTACCATGCGGTACCGGCTACTATCTTGATGTATTCATCCCTTCAATGTCGTTCAAAGGACCAAAAGATGGATACGTCTTTCGTACATCTAGTCGCGGTACGGGTTACGTTCTCGACGTGTTCATCGCCTCTAGTACATTTCAAGGACCAAAAGATGGATACGTCTTTCGTACATCTAATCGCGGTACTGGCTACTATATGGATATTGAGGATAATACTGTCAGGGGGGCAGCCCCTCCTCCTCCTTCTCCTCATCCACCTCCTCTTGTACCTGCTGGTTCCATTGTACGTGGTGAGATTGTTGTGAGTGACAACATCACGTTGCCTCCACTTGAAGCCGATGAAAAGATGTACACTCCCTTCTTTGCAATCAACATTCTCAACCGAGAATCGAACAGATTTGATGGACAAGTGGGTATAAGCCATTTGAAATCTGTCAAGCAGGCCATGGTCGATCACAAACGAGTTCCAGTTGGCGTTACACAGTTGAGTCGAATATTGAAGAGGCATAATGATCCAAAAGAGGATTATCAAGCTGGTGTCTTGTGGAATCAAACAGGTCCGCCAATATTTCTACCAGTGTCAGACTTGAAGGATCAGTTTCTTGACCATCAAGCCAATCGTGACTCGAGGGAATGGTCACTGGCTGATACAAGGAATGCCCTCAACAAGGCAGCAAGAGCATCTCACGCATCCAAGGGTTTTGCTGCATCTTCTTTAAAACTCCCATGTGACAGGACCGTCCAAGCATATCACTCTTCTCTCATGTCTGATCCAGATATCACACAACGGAAAGGAAAGCCCAAGGACAAGAATCGGGACATAGCCGAGAACTCTGATAGGCCAATGTTATCGAATCTTACAGGTATACTAGAATCATCCGTTGTTATCTCTCCACCCGATGAAATTCCTGAAAAGTACAGATTCAAAGCGGAGAAAGCGGGTAAGGGCCTATTGATGAGTCGCAAGCTACTTGCCGAGGCACACAATGTGCCGATTGAATATGTTCATTTCTTACCTCGAGGATTGAGACTAAACTCGGATGATATGGCTTTTCTATATTCCCAAGACGGTGGACTTGTACCTGATCGAGACCCTGGCCTGGTCCTTGCATCAAGCACTGTCGGTTCTTCCAATCGAAGCTACAACGCTCATTACACTGCCGATGAACGTGCATCAAAACGGTTCAATGGACGAAAGAGTAGATTTACCATCACACTTAGTGATAATGGACAGATGGTTTGTTCAGATTCCTTGCTCCGAGGCGGAGATGCCATTAAGCACTTCAGCTGGAGTTGTTTTGATGGAGGTGGAAGGTCTGTCGCCGGTAAGACAACAATATGATATAACATTTTTATCATGTGAGCACAAAATTATACTGTCTATCACTCACCTTGTCACTATCCCACCCCTCTTATAGGATGCCAACGTTTCCTCGAGCACCAACTCTACAGGAATAGTCGCTTTTGTTCGTAAGGGAACTGACAACGAAACACTGATGTTTGAGCAGCATACAAGACTTGTGATTGAGGAACATGTTGACACTTTTCGTAAGCGAGAACACATGGATCCCGACAAGCCATATTCACGTGCTGTACTTTCCACAGATGGTGGCCAGACTCAATTGAATGCACTTACCACAAAAGCATCTCTTGAACGACGTGATGCACGGAATGAAACTCCTGTCAAACTCCACAAGTGCACTAGTGCAACGACACAGCCTTGTGATGTACAAACTGGCTTTGGGAGAACTCGATTTCATATGCGAGATCTTAGTATGCAGCCCGAGCCGACAATGAGTTGTGGGGATGGATTTGATCGCGCAATTGCCGAGTTTCTTGATAATGGTGTGCTTGTTTTCGAGTCTTCTGCACTGACTGAGATCCGTGGTATTATCACTCGAGCTCCTGTTGCTATCAGCAAATCTTACAGCGAACGAAGTATCATTCGCGGCTTCACAAATCCTGGTTGGCTAGACGAAGAAACACTTCAAGGGCCTGATGTCTTTAACATCTTCAAAACAAGGAAGAAGAACTATACCCCCCAGGAGGAGGCCTTGTGGTTGAGAGCTATTCCGGAGCTTATTCGTAGCTTGAGTAAGACTGGTGATACACCAGAACCCTTGTTCACAAATCTTGGAATCCCTGAAGACTCTCTTGATGGACAGGTATACCCTCTTACCAGTGACAGTCTTCATCGTAAACGATTTCTAATGTATGCCCATACAAGCATGCGTGAAAAAGTCTTGGCACTGTCACACAGGGCGTCAGTTGAAACGGTTCAAGGCCAGGAGCAAGAAATGATCAACCGTCAGCACCTTCTTGACATGAACGACAAAGCCGAGAAGAAACTTCATCAATGGGCTAATCAATCAGCAACTAGCGACCGTAGCTTGCTTGCTGATGTACCACCACTTCAACCAGCTAATGATGCTAACCCGCCTGATGCAGCTGCTATCGCTCTTCATCAACGAACAACTGTGTTGACCAATCTGAAGAGACTGACTAAGACGTATCTCAAGCCAATGTGGCAATGTAGATTATTCACAACATCTGCAATCCCACGTGGGCAGAATTTGGATACTGTTGGCAAAGTAGATAAAGTATTAGATGTGTTAGCCAAGATAGATCGAGATGCAAACTATGCCGTCAAGAAGAATGAAGAGTCTCTCGTGCTACGAGTATACTTGAAACTCACCAGTACCTTGACACTCGAGGTTGAGACTGTAGCCGTTCAAGAGGTACAAGCACCATTAGTCCCATATGCATACGGTAGTCTCCAAGCTCCAACCAGTGACCATTCATTTGTTGGTAATGAGACATTGTTGGAGGAAGTAAAGACATGCTTCTTGCCAAGTGTAGTCGACAACGAATCCTTCTCACCGGTAGAGACCATCAATACCAAAGTGGATAGCATCCTATCAATTGTCAAGACTCGATTAACCAATTTCCAACAGTTACGACTCAAAGGTGAAAGGTCCCTTGTTCATCACTTCTCAATGGTTGCATTCGAAGCAAACTTGAGACCGTTGTGTGAAGTGATCTTATTGCTTGGTATCGTCACTAGGACTGTGACAAGTGGTAACCTTGATAGGAGCCTCCTCCCAGCGACGTCAGGAAGGACATACATTCCAATTGATACACTGGACGCTTCGTCTTCCGAGCTTGCAGTTCTTCTCTTACACGACAAGGATACTGCAGAGTTTGTCAGTGTTGTTCGAGTGGATGCAGGCATTGCCAAAACATTGAAGACCCTCGAGGATAAGTCGAAGGAAGTCGGTTCATCATCCAAGTTATGCCTTGCTTATCCACACAAGATTTTGACAGCTCACAGTCTTGGTATGCAAGGAAAGGCCCGAGGTACTTTTGATGAATTGGAAAAGTTTGTTGCCATTATTATTGATCCCAACCGATCTGATTGCCTTACCAAGCAAGAGAGTGGAGTACTCGTTTGGTCTGAACGAACTATAAACCGACTAGAAGAGACGAAGGGATCGAACGAGACATTGCAACAGCGACAGTTGAAGCTTGTCATGAGCATGCTTGCACTGTTAATCAACCTACTATTGGAGAAAGATGCCAATCTAGCCGAAGGATGCTTCCTTGAACCATTCATGGGAAGTACTTTCAACCTTCTATCCTAAAGTTGGCATGTATCCGATACCACAACACCACTTATACTACTCATCTCTGAAATTGGATTTCAGAGATGTATTAATATATCCCAATGCTTAATAAACAAAACTACTTTCAAAGGAGATTGTTGGAGGAGGACAACTCGAGAACTCCAGCTATATTGATCGCCTTTGAAGGATGCAATATTTTAATCTCAGTAATGGACTCCTTGTTCTATATGTTACTGTGTTTGGTACTTCTTTCCGATGCAAATCAATGAAGGTATATCACCTTGTATAGATAACTGATTTGCTATTTAATCAGGAAGAGTTTTACCTCCAATTCATCTATTTGTTTTGTATTCTAGTTGACATTGGATGATAATTTACCCCCTCCCTTTGACACTCTTAATCACGTAGCAAATAAGGAAGATGCCGCAACAACAATGACAATACTAACTAACTAATACCCAACGACGTGAACTAACGAACATTCTGTTTCCAATCGTTTCTTTATTAAATCAACACCAAAAATTAGATAATTGACACACTCTTGAGAAATACCAAATTTAAACTTTGTTAAACATTATTAAACACCCCAACTGCCCTCCCAACTATAATATACATAACTAACACCCTATTTATCGACAAATGCATGGTATTAATCGATGCAATGTACCCATTTGACCACCAAACTAACTCGTTGATAAATTTGCAAAATTATAAACAACACGTGGTAGAAACATTGATTAAAACCACAATCAACAATCGTATACTGAGATCTAACGCCCGAGCCTCGTCCCAATACTATCAAAGTAATGTAGAATACTCAATACACAATCCAATAAGGATTAATCAATGATATATCACATCATAATATAACATGTGCATATATTTTATCATCTGACTTTGACTTTAAAAATCATAATGCAGTCTAAATTAATGCATAATGATAATTGGGTCGCTGCAAAGACGACGATCTAAGGTTTCTGTAGTAGTATCAAACGTCCTCAAACTATGATTATTCATTAACTAATGAAGGTCGATAGATCAGCCATATTGAGCTCATCAATTGACAATCTTGATGGGAGTTGAGATGGCGGAAAATAAAAAATTCTCTGAGATGTTCTAGAACCAATTATTTCTGCCACTCGTACAGGTCCTAGTGAAAACTGCTGCCGCCTAGGCCTTGATGTATGATATGCACAAACATGAGATTGCAACACTTTTCACTATTGAAATAGATGATTGCAAATGCCAATAGTATAGAAAAGAATATAGATTAATATCTTTATATGTAGGTGTTAGATACCTTTAAATCTACTCCCACTCAACTGAATAGATATGCTTAGCTATCATCTCATTGGAGAGCATCAGTACCCAAGTTGCGTATTGCCAGTAGTTTATATGCCATCTCCAGTAGATATTATGCGACACAAAGAATCAGTATGTATCCAAAACATTAAAACTTGTACCAATGCCCATAGTATTACAACTCCTTCTAGGAGTATATACAGCCAACTCAAGTAGCTGATAGCTGAACAAAAGCAATATCGAATGCGTGCAGTGAGCAAGAGTAATTGTTGTTTATTTGTCAATCAAATTAAAAATACAGTAGTGTTTAGAGAAAGGAGCATTGCCGACAATATATCTACTACCAGTAATTGTCCGACAAATATTGAAGTATATATCATCATGTATCTGTATTGATATACTACTCTATGCTACCCTGTTGTTGATTGTAACTATGCAAAAGTTTGCTGATGGATTTTTGACAGCAGCTCGAGCACGATATAAATATAAGCAATAGGCGTGGGCGGTATCCTATAGAATTTTGGGTTTCAGACAAAATTCTCCACGCTCAACAATGTTGCACAAAAATGGCGAACAGGATTGGCCTAAAATTGCCTAGGCTTCTCTATAACACATTTTTCATAGGCCACTGCGTCAGATTAGAGGACCTTGCAAATTTTCACTTAGTAGCCTACTATGGCGGCCTATTCAGATACTCTTTAACTTAAAAACTAGTGATCGGAACCCAAAAATAGTTGCATATGTGAAATCCTTGTGCAATTCTACGTCATATACAATGTTGCAATGGTTATATTAATTTGAACATCTTCATATTTCAGATTTGTTAGTAATTTCCTTAGAGGATACCCCTGCTCAAACCAAATATTCTCCTACAAGATACGCTACGTTGGAATTGACCGGCGCCTATTGCTTATAGCAATCAAACATCGTATTGTTGCAGTCTATACCATCCGTATCTCTTAGAATATTTGTTAACACGATATATCCAAACATGAATTGTTGTAGATTCTCGGCAATCATTGAAGATACCAAAATCTTAGTTGGGAAAGTCTTCAAAGAGGATGTCCAAAAATGCTCCATTTAGACAGGACGCTGGACTTGTCCAAGGACATGTCCTTTCCTGTCCTGGACATGTCCTGGACATAGCACATATTTGCCTTGCATGTTTCAGGACTTTGGACACTTGTCTGGGGACACTAGGACATTTGATATATATGCTGTTCATGAAGGTATAAACCAAGCTAGAAAATGGTTGTATCTCTCAATGCATGAACTTGTTAATGATCATTGTGGCTTATAGTGTGTATACAATGCTATATATGTTGATAGTTATCATTTTTTATAACAAAATGTTTCATTTCATATGATAGATTTTGTTACTAGCGACTAAAATCAAGGGACGAGGCTGGACGTGGGACTGAATCAGTGAAGTTGTCCTCCTGTCCCTCGAATATGCCTATGTCCAGCAAAATAGAGGACAAAGGGGTCGTCCAAGGACATGTCCAGGACCTGTCCAGGACTTTCCCAACTAAGACCAAAATACAAGTATTGTTGATGCGATGATAAGAATAAGATGAGACTGAGATAGTGCCTCTCTCTATTGGGTGGATATAGAAAAGGCCATAAATGATGGTATTATTTGATAGAATATGCAGTAATGTCGATCATATTGTGAGGATAGTAATAGTACTGTGGTGCCACCACTTTGTTCATAGAAGTGACGCTAGAGTAGGCCATGTTTATATAAAAAGAGATGTGAAACACGGACAGGATGGGTTGCTACTTGAATTTATGTGGTGTCACTCGTGACTGCTAATCTTAGTGATTGTACGTGGAATCAAGGAAACACAACCGACAATTAAAAATACTTAGCCATCAACAACATCAAATAATAGGGCAGATATGGGCTATCGATTTTAGGTGCTTAGGGGTACTTGGCCGAGATATGATCTATTTTATTTTTCTAGCTAAAGTTTTTACTACTGCACATCATGGCAAAATAGAGATGATGAATTAATATACTTAATTGCCATTGACAGCGACAAATAGGGTATCGAAAGACTCACCTGGGCGAGGGCTATCTAGAGAAAGCTTAGGGCCAGGGTTGGCCTAAGGTTTGACAGCATCTATTTTATTTTTGAAGATAAGCCTACACCCCCGCAGGGATGATCGACATCACATAGTTTCTTAGCAAATGATAAGAAAAAAATCAACGTGGCACATAATCCTACCCATATCCCTGGTATTTTTTTTACCGGCACTTTACCGCACAAAATAGCAATCTTGTTAGTAGACCCTTACTGGCACCAAAAGTGCCTGTGAAGACCTCGCGAATTACTAAGAGCAGTATTATTTTAGTGTGACATATTTTGAGGCCTATAGTCATTTCCGGTATCTAATTTTCACAAGTGAGGCCTACAGTGTGCTCATAGTGGCTTAGTGATAGTTAGTTAGTAGATCGCGAGGCCTTCACCGGCACTAAAAGTGCCGGTCAGCTTGGCGGTTTTATTTTTTTTATTCACTACCAGCACTAAAAGTGCCAGTAAAAAATACCAGGGCATATCCCCTGCCTGGAAGCGAGATTGGGGGGCTGAGGGGCTGTGCCCCCCAACGGCAAAAATCATTCCCCCTAACTTTTGTTTTGCACAACCAATATTTTTTACCGCTTTTGCCACGGCCAGACACTTTTTGCCGCGGCAAATAAGAGATTGTATATATATATACGTGAACCTATCAAACGGCATATAATTCATGACGGCAGTGGCGGGAGCTCACAATCCTAGGTTGCCGGTATCCTGGCCAAATACGACAGCAAATTTTTACAAGGCACAAAATAGTCACTCAAAAATAGTAGCCACTCATATCTTCTAGACAAATCATATTCATAGTTAATACAAAACAGTCTCAAAATCCTGAGATACTCAGGATTTTGACGTTTCTTCATTTATGGCGTGATTCTATGTTCCAAAAGAGCTACAGGTGTGCAACTGAAGGCCATTATATTCTGTTTTGGCAGCATCAAAATGGCTCTGATAGGTAATTGGTAGCTGGACTCGCACTCAACCTGAGACTACAGAGGCTCTCCTATGCTACTCTTTCCTCTCTGCCGCCACCATATGACGACCTACGCTTCCAAGGATATAGGAGATGATAGAGAACATCATTCTGCTAATGTTAGATGTGAAGATCATGTGGTTGGCGGCGCTGTAGGTGGCACAATAGCTGCACAAAGTAGAAATATTTTTTTTAATGTCGGCACCACTCTATTATATTGCTAGCTTGATTATATGATTAACCAATGGTATTAGTGGTATTGTTGAGGAGGATTCTTTATCTTTAAATATCATAGTATGAAGAAGCTGCCTGGTTAGATTTGTTGGCATGGTATATTGACTGCTACATCACTAGCAAGATGATGAGTTTTGAAAAGTTATTGCAATTGTTCATCTACTAATAATATAGATAAAACTAATGATATAGTATATTCCAGCATCTGATATATTAGGAGGTGTTTATCTATCTAGTTAGCTCGGCGCTAATAAAGCAGGATAGGCACTCCCTACCACATAGGCCATGTATTCCACCATTGTTGATAGCAACGACAACAAAATTCAGGTTTTAGGTAGGCTGTAGTGATACCATTTTTTTTGGGTGTCGTATCCTAGGCCAAGTAGAATTTGAAGTGCCCTGGCCGCTATAACTATATAGACCAACCATCTTATAACCCTCTTAACATTAACGGTGCTTGTCGGTGGTATTACAATCGGCAATCTGAACAAAATTGAGAGTTGGCATCAAATCATAGTGAACATCAAAATGTGCACATCATGTGTTCTACAACTCGCAGTTGTTTGCTCCATCATATGGCTAAGATAATAAGGATCGGACGATACCATCAGACAGTAAACATAAATTAATATGCACTATCAAATCCTTATATTTATATTGTTAATGTTAGCTATGATGTTATTGCTTGATGTTTTATTGAACATGTGTTGAATGTAGTTTGGATATTATATAAGGTTAAAAAATAAAAAAAAGATATACGAACATACTTCTTCCACATTGGTGAGTCCCGTGTGGGTCCCGTAAAGGGGCATATAAACTCATGTGTACATAAAAATTTTGAGACTCATACCATACACAAGAGAGAGAGAGAGACAGTTGTACGAAATATATAATAGATAATTAATAAAACAACCATGAGCGGTATAATCCATTCACTACGTACATTGTTCGGCAGTCCTTCTACTGTCAATAATAACACTCGTATTACACGTAGTCGTGCTAGAGAAGAGGGTGGTTCCGATGATGATGTTTTTTCCACATTTGAAAATGATGATGGGAGACCCCAACAACAACAACAACAACAACAAGATGAAATGGAAGATAGTAATGGTAATAATGCACAACAAAGTGATGATGATAGTGGATTAAGTCTAGCTACCCAAGAAGGACCAGCTGCTGACACTAGCACTGCAAACAACAGTGGAAAAGAACAGACGAATGAGGCCGAGGCTAATAATATTACTAATAATAATATAGCAACAACAACTAATAACAATGATGAGGAAAGTGCACTGTCATCTTCAACATTGATAGATTTCTTTTCACATAAAACAACTGAAACAACTGGCAACCTCGCTCAAAACTGTAGTATGATTATGACATATAAGCAATATAAAAAATCACGTAAATTATTATTACAACAATATTTAACTGCCCGGTTAATTGGAACTAATGCTGCTAGTGATAATGATGATGAGGACATGTCAGTTGGTGGTGAAGTTCAGGGGATTAATAACAATGATGATGATGATTCATTCTTTAGTAGCGTATTAAATGGACAATTGGTACATGAAGATTATAATAATCATACTGCTAAGAAATTTGACAGACAACAACAAGAAGAAGGAGAAGAAACAGAAGACGGTAGTGTTATGCAATTGGAAACACAACCGCAGACTATGCCACTACCGTCAACATCCCCAGGTGGTGATACATGTCCTCAGTCTAAAAACAACAATGAAGAAGATGAAGCAACACCACCTAAAACACAGGAAGAGGAACTAACACCATCACGCACATCAAAATTATTTAGTGGTATTAAACGTAAATTGGGATTTGTCGCCAATAATACTGCTAATTCTTTTTCACAAGAAGATGCTGTCAGGGAGGAATCATCCAAGAAGAAAAAGAGGGCAAAAATTAACAACAACAATAACAATAACAACAAACAAAGTAGCAAACGTGGTATAATGTGGAATGGAAGCATGAAAGCGGTACCACATGTTGAAGATACATTCCATACAAATAACTCCACTACTAAATTGCAAGAATTGGATTTATATAATTCAATAGTTAATATTGACATGTGTGAAATATTAAAAGTATGGGATATTAGGAATACTAAACGTATGGATAAGCTATATAGGGAAGAAGAAGAAAGTGGTGGTGAGGGTGCTGTGGGTGGGGAAGGAAGTGAAGAAGTTGGAAGTAGTACAATGTTGTTACCATATCATTCATATGAAAATGACGGGCCACTAAATACAATCTACAAACGTGTTTTCAGTATCGAGGTATGTCAAATCATAGCCAATGATAACAACAACAACGACATTAAAGCAATTACAGACCCAACAATTACCAATATGACAAACACTGCTTTCTCCGAAGGTGCATTACAAATATTACATGAAAAGCAACGCAAAAGTCGTCATTCAGTACAAAGAGTACGCATCTACTTTTATAATAAGTATGCCGATGTTATATCTAATGCATATTATACATTACAGAAGGAGAGTAGTAGTACCCAAAAGAAGAAGACTGTACCAATATTAATGAGCTTGTTGAATATACCGCCTGAGTGTATAATGCCAAGAATTATTGCACCAAGTAGTAATCCACATGCACAGCAATATATCCAAAATCCATTAGGGGATGTTGATTATGGTACACTATCACCGTATTGTATGTGTATTGGAGATAAATCAACTATTAAATTTGGCGGAACACAAAAGTTGTATTTTGATAATGATGATGTTGAAATACGAATGGGTAAGTGTGTATAGTTGTCATTCTGGAATGAATTGTATACATAATGGTTACATTTTTTTAAACGTTTTCACTAACAGACTCTCCTTCTCTTCTTCTCGGTTACTACACTTGCAACCAACTTCCCCCTTAGTTGAGACACCAGTGAATGTGCCACTGTCTGTATTTGATAATAGTAATGAAACTGATTTCATAATTGATGATGCCGTTGTTACTTTACATACTATAAAGTATGGCGGCAAAGGATATTGCATGGGCGGTGAACAGAGTGATTTGGTAAAACGATTTGTCGAGTTAAGGAAACAGAAAGAGAGTAAGGCATCTGTAGGAGATGCAATTATGTTCAATCTTCTTGATGATGAAGAAGATGAAGAGATGCTTGATGCTGCTGCAGTCGCAGGTGCTACTAATACTAATAATCCAGGTTTAGCCGGTCTCCGAGGTACCACCACTACCAATAGTCAACAACATCGTCGTACAAACTCAAGGTCAACAGCAGGGGAATCAACTTCCGAAGGCGGCGGTGGCAGTGATGCAATTATCCGTCCTCGATCAGTAGTATCATTATCCAACCTCCACCAACTACTACTCCAGAATAATATGCAAAAGCTAAAACAACGAATAAAAGTTTATGGCATCGTCCTAGGGTTCTCACCTCCGTCACTTACTCGGTCACAAGAGTG
>Ga0214478_101094_pt1 | contig 14443 bp, 7 predicted proteins | sample M1_20Mar14CPVII9_2_FD_178001 | JGI IMG/M metagenome (GOLD analysis project Ga0214478, IMG submission 178001) | Marine eukaryotic communities from Monterey Bay, California, United States - M1_20Mar14CPVII9sort6BwellD7 | ecosystem: Environmental > Aquatic > Marine > Unclassified | place: USA...
TTGTTGGCTAGCACATCAAACATGGAGAGAATATCTTCACGCAATCCAAGGTCCATACCACCAAAGTTTATCTCTGTTAGTGTTGGATCGTCTTGGCCTACTCTCTCCATCAATTCTGTAACATACAGATCTGCTCGAGGTTCCAAAAGTGTACGAACCTCATCAACTAAACCAGGATCAAGGTCTATGTTTCCAGCAAGATCCAAGTAGACAATTGATTCATTACTTTCCAATGTTGGAATCAAGTATTCTACTCCCTCTGATGTGATATCATTATCAGATAACCAGACATGTGTAATACCTGTATTCTCTCCCAGAGCAAGTGATAACGAGGAAGCATCTTCATCCACCATGCCACAATTTCGAAGTGAAAGACGTTCGACCTGCGTATTACTAGCGAGTGCATTCCACAAGTCCTCACTTGTATAGTCATGTCCATTGAGTGGTGACTTGTCAAGAACTACGTGCTTTAGTAATGGATCATCGGCAAGGAGACGCTCAACAATGTCATCCAATTGATTCATCTGCTCATCTGCAGAAAGAGGAGCAAGGCTCATCAACGATTTATCATAATAGGAAGCTTCTAGATTGGTAAAGTGAGATGCTTCAAAGCCCATTGATTGGACAGAAAGTCTTCTCGATTGCTTCAGCTGAGCTGATGAAGCAGCTTCTGATTGTTCAACTGAAAACATGCTACTAGGATCTTGTGATATGGCTGCTGATTCGGCGTAAGAATCTTCCTCATAGTTGGATTCTTCTTCAACATAGTTAGACTGTTCTTCTTCATATGTCTCAGATGGTGGTTCATCATATTCACTGTAGACACTTTGTGATGGAGCTTCTGATACAAATACAGACTCATCCTGGGGAAGGTCTTCTTGGGTACCAGCAGTGTTGGTTGCGCTGTCGTCGCTACTACTGCTGCTAACACTACTATCGTCGTCGTCATCAGACCCTTCTGTAACCTTTTCGAGAGGTTCGCCCATTGCAGTTGGTAGATTTTGTAAGAATGGGTCAACAACATGTTTATCTTCAGGCCCTTGTGGCTGATAACCATCTTCTTCTTCATCATCATACCATCGCAACCGCTTCTCCCTTTGCTCAGCTTGAAGTTTCCTAAACTGCTTCAACTTGATACAGAAGCAGACACAGAACGCACATATAGCCAGCCCTACTCCTGATGCAACTCCAGCAATTATATATGTATTTGCACTATTGTCAGGATAAATAATAATTGGTTCTGGTTCGGGTGTGGGCGATGAAGTCGGCTCTGTGTTGGGCCAATCAATATTCGATGCTGAGACGTCACTCAAATCATCCCAGAACTTTGATGTAGTTTGAGGATGTTGGATGTGCTTTGGGCTTGTAAAGATTTCAACAAGTGTATTGCCAAATGACTCAACCCATGATTTGATATAGACAGACCAATCTCTCATCCCCTCTGGTGGCGGCGGACCATAACTAATCGTAACGTTTGTGATAACTTGTAGTACTGGTTTGGGATCTCCAATCATAATTGCATCCGACTCAAAGCTTGAATCAGCTTCATAATCTTCAGGATTCGGAATCTGGTAATCTGTAACGACATCGACGACTTTCACATTCACAGTATTGAGACGAGGTACGAGCATATCATACATGAGTCCTTCGTATATCTTTTGCTCATCATTTGTCATGTTAATACCATCTGGGACACCGGTTAGGAAAACATTTATAGGCACAATTAGGGTCTCGGTTAACACAATTGGGGCAGGTGTCGGTTGATCTGACATTGAATCGAGTTGATTTCCTATCACGGTTGGAGGTGGAGTAGGTTGCTGTTGGCCTGGGAATGCAACAAATGGAGGCTCAGCCTCAGCATGCGATCCAAATTGAAGTCCAAGCAAGGCCATCACCTTCTCGAAAGACCGAAGTCGATCGTCCATATCAGTAATAGGCCTATCTGAACAACCATCCTCATGACATCCAAGGAGATGAATTCTTGTCACGGCAGCAAAGAAGTCTGTTCCAACTAAATCTTCGTTGACATATCTTGTGAGTTCATCCATGTAATTGAACCCATTCTTGTTGTACTTTTGAACATTATCCATCCAGTGATACATACCCGATATCCAACGAAGAGAAATAGACTCTAGTCCGGTACATATTTGACCCGGGTCAAGGCATAAATCAATATCAGACGAGGATATCAATATCGTTGATGATGATGATGGACATCGTGGTGATAAGAAGAAGAAAAGAAGGAGAAAGAGACGAGTTGTTGAGACAAGAATCACACGTGTTTTCCACGAAGAGTCTGAAGAAGCTGTGTCTGGATCAACCTCTACTTCTCCTAGTTATCGAACATCATTGACAAGAACAAGGCAGACAATCATTGATGCTACGTGTAGTTAAGGTCTGACATATGCATCCATAAGTAAAGAAGAGAAGAAGTGCAATCGTATGAATAACAAGAAGAAGAGTAGCCCGTCCTCAGTGTCGGGTTCAGGAGGAAGACGTCATGAACAAATGAGAGCTAAATGTCAATCGTCCATGTTGGAAGGATTGTCATGATATCTGTGTTTCGTATATTATAAACTAATGGAGTATTTACAAAACATATATACGAATATAAGCGACCTCTAAAAGCGTATGGTATCTCCTCCACTGATGACCTCACATGATTAAAGATGGAGAAGGCTACCACTTGGCGAACTGAATGTAAAAAGAGCTATTGAATATGATCATGCAGTAGAGTGTTAGAATTAATGCAGAGATGGATTAAATGACTTAATATATCTAGACATCTTTGTTAATTTAAGAACTCTCTAATAGAATGTGTACTATCTCTTTCGACAGATCTGTTCCTTCCACCAATATCTTTCACATGTTAATAACATATTACTAGATCGATGTATGAAGCCAATTAAGGACCGTCTTGAATGTGTTTAATACACATAAGAGGTACAAACAGGTCTGTGTCAAAAGAAGTTTGGCCACATTTCACATAAACCCCCTTCCAAATTATTCTCTAACACTAACTCATATCACTCTATCACACTTTTAACTTATAAACCAAAGTCTTCTATATCCCAAGCACCCTACCTTGCATAGCGGCTAATTACGGGCCACTTGTGCCAACCAGATGAAGTTCTGGGGGGCTCCCCATAGAGTGCTAACATACCAAAATTCGTCATAGAAAAAGTAATGACGTTTTCCTTTAACGATATAAAACCCAGCTGTTTGTTGTGGATCGTTTGGTGCAAATGGACAGGCGTCACGACCTTTAAGGTCTCCACAAATGGATGATACCCCGTTACATTGGGGGCACTGCCCGTTATACAAGCGGAGAAAGTTGGGATTGGTCACGATAGTGCACTGTTGTTCCCCAGCATTTGGGTTCTCTGGAGTTGAATAATTGCACCCCTCTGGTAGAAGATGAAGACAGTTACAATTGATAGTACTTCCATCAAAACACTGGGGTGGACATCTACCTGTCTCTTGATCATATCCGGATGTGGCCATTTGCTGGGTGAAAGGAGGAGAGTTAGTCGTGAATAAAGAAACAAACAGGATGTCCACATATCTGGTATACTGGGTACACCTTGACTAGAGGTAGTATACTTATAATGGACTTACCTGAACTAGTGCACCATCATAGTTCCCATTTTGGTATTCCCCAGCAAAAAATTGGTCATTCTCCCCAACAATAGACCTGCGTCTTTCCTTTGGAAGTTCAAGTTGATCACTATTTACACAAGACACTTCCGTAACGGAAATTGCCGTTATAATTGCCGTTTGCAAACACAAGATTCCCAGTAACTTGAGGATTATAATTCCTCGCCATAATAGAAATATGTGCACCCTGACTAAACCCCGCGGTGGCTATTCCCATAGCACAATCAACCGGTATGGTATCATCATTACATACTTGATTGGCAACACTGTTTGGCAAGGTAGGGTCGAAGATTGCTCGACTTTTTGCCTCGAACCCAAGAGGCTCGTTACATCCATTCATGTAACTTCTACCAATATCGTCGTAATCAACACTAACTGTAATATATCCGTTAGCTGCCATTAGTTGCATAAAATACACATCATGATCCGTGATACTTTTTGCACTATTTGTGCCATCAACATAAACAAATAGAGGACACTTCGAAATGGCATTGCACTTCGTCTGGAAGATGCGCGTTTCAACAGTTTACGAGATGAAAGAGAGGCGATTGTAACTTCTGTTAGAACCTGTGATTTGCAAAGGCAATCAAATCAAGGCAAATCGAGTGCAAACAAAGTGACTAGATCACCAAGACATCATGTTGAACACATGAAATCACTTCATAAAACAATACTAACGCGGACTTTCCTCATCCCAATGCATGTAGAAACAATCATTAGCAGTAGTTACTGAATCAGTTGTTGTTGTCAATGTTGGTGAGGGATACGATCCTATTTTTTGAAGAAGTATATCAGATGGAGCAGGAATGGGACAAGTCAACGACTTATTAGTTGAACCCTCAACTTCAATACAAAATCCATCAATGCCAGCATCTTCATTTGGAAAGAAATTGAAGTTTGGATTCCCAGGGGCGGTCCCACCAGGTGCAAAGCGGGTACTGCACTCCAAATTGCTGTTGTCACTATGTCCAAAAGTTTGTACTGATAGACCTGGATCAGAACAGTACCCAGTATCCCCACAGAGGGCTGTGCTCCTCAAGGGTGGGGTCAGTCCAACACAGAATTGGCCAATGGGGTTAGAGTTTGGGGCAATGTCAACAGGATCGTCGAAAGTAAAACTGTTTAAACCAGATTTGTATGTTGTTCCCCCGGTTTCTTCAGCTGAGGGCACGTCTCGTATGGCAAAAGCATACCTATCTTGTGGTGGTGGATAATATGGTAATCCGAACGGATTAGTAAAAAAGTAAAATGGCTTCAATGGGGCACCATCGGACGGCCGATAAGCATAATAGAAAGAAATAGTTGCACCAATTCCATCTCCTACTCCATATACAGAATCAGTCCAGAATCGGATACTAGTCAAAGACTTGAATTCTTGATGATTGTCGAAGCAAGTTAGGTAATACCCAAACGGTTCGTAGGCTATCCTCTCGTCGGTAAAATATTGACCACAACCAAAAGATGTATCTGACCCTGTCGCTGTTCCACAAACTCCTTTCTCAGGTAGATTGGATAACCAGTTATCTTCGGGCTATTACGGAGATATGATTTATGGTAAGCAGCGAAAGAGATGGATAGAAGAGAGAAGGTGAGAGATATGATCGTTGTGCACCAACTCTCACACGTTCAACAACAAATATATATGAACTTACAACACCGCCTCTTGTGGGTGATGATGTCTTGTTTGTACCAACAGGTAGGGTACTATCAGAGGTTGGGATGGGAGTATTAACGAAGGAAAAGGGAGGATTCGTTGGCCAGGAAATGACAGGAGATGGAGTAACAGGTTTCAGCGTAGGAGAAGGGATTGGTTGTGGCTTTGGTGTAGTCGGCGTGTGCCCTGATCTACTACTGAATAGATTCTTATTACTCTTATCCGACTTTCCTCTCTTACCCTTGACACGTTTGCCATGCTTTGATGCCTTTCCAAGATACCGATTGATGTTATCATTCATCTTTCCAGATCCATTCTTCTTTCCAAGGTCACGAATTGATAGAAGCTTCCTTTGATTTGGAGAGTCTTCACCACCAACAACGGAGGCTGAAGAAGACTGATTGTCTTCTACTTGACGGTAGCTTTTACTACGATGTTTAGGCTAGCCAAGAGAATATGAAAGGAGTATACGGATAGTGCACATGACAAGGGTCATAGTCAAGTTTGAGAGACATATCATGTGAGCAAAATTTATAACTCAAAATAATGAATAAAAGGCGTGAATAAGCGACACAAATGAACGACAACACGTATATAATATATTACACTCACGACATCTTTAGCTACTACGTTAGATGCTAATAAAATAGCAAGCACAATGGTTAATAGTTTCATGCTGTACTTGTGTATGATAGATGGTATTGGTGAACCTACTTTATTTTTTGCAATTGCAATATAATATAGTCGTCGTATGTAATGTGGGATAGAATTAAAAGAATAAGAATGTTAGAATTCATGTATTGTTGCAATATTATATCTATTACGAGCATTATAACATCGGCAAACTTTTACCTTGTTCTATCTTCAGTCCAATGACAAAGACGAGTAAAAATTAGTTTATTGTTTTCAATAGTTGTAGAAACAAAATGCAACGCACTTCCTCCTTGTCCAATCTGGAAGGATATCTAAATGATCTCGAAGTAAAATCTTCAGTTCCGCTATCACAGAAGTATTAATACATACATGAGCCATAGTAGGGGGCAAGCCAATAGTTCAGGAAGCAAGAGGCCACACAATCGGTATCCCTTACTTACACTTGGATGGACACTTGGAATGCTGAGCCAATTATCGCTAATATACAACCGTTTTTAAATTCCCATTTCTATTTCAGTTATCACTATACTTTGCCTGTTCCAACTTTGCCGCTGATAGGAGATTAGATTGCTCAATTCCAACAACCCAATCGTCAGGAACTTTACCAACTTTCACAATCAAGTATATGCCTTTCAATGTAGCGTTGATACGGCCACCAGTGACAAGTTCTACATATGCAACGCCGTCTACTATATCCTCATCTCCAAATACTGTTGACTCGAAGTCTACATCATCTTGAGTTTGATGCCTGACTGCTTATCATTAATCTTCTTCTCTCTCTCTGCCATGTCAGCCTTGAGACTTGCAGTTGTCCGAGCGAACAAAGTCTGATACTCTTACGTGTAGACGACATTCGTTTGATAGAGTTCTTAATTCGTTGCATGGTTTCAACAATCACATCAATTACTGCATCATCAAACTTTGTACTGTCTGTCTTCTTTTGACTCTTCATCATACGTGTCAAATTGTATAGTCTTTTGTTTTTTTTTGTCTTTTCCTTCCCTTATTTTCACTCGCACTACTAAATTAATTAATCGCTCTATTCTTTATTTAATAACTAACTACTAATTATGAAGGTCGCTAGTCTCATCTCATTGCTCGAAGCAAATAATGATGTTATTTTCAGAGGACAATCAATGCGAAAACGATTCAATGACGGTGATATATATCCAGTTGAACGCGGTATTTATTTTCGATTGCGACTAATATTGAGTAGTCGATTCGTAAGAGACCTTGTTGTTAAAATAAAGTTTGATCGTCGATGGATAGAAGGCCGTAGAGAATACAAACGTTACAAGAATACTAAATACATCGTCAAGCGCATCAAGGCAGTAGCTGGTGAGAGATACGAGTCAAATGAAGTAGTTCCCAAGGGGTGTGTTTTCGTTGTTGGAGATAATGAATCCAAGAGTTTAGATAGTCGTCATTTTGGATCTATTCCAATTGATGCTATTGTTGGTGTAGTAGTAGTATAAGGATGTGGTTTATGTTATATGGATTGGGTGTGTTGGTTTGGTTAGTGTGAGTAAGGGTTAAGTTTGAAATATTGGGGGTTAATATATTGAACGGCCATTTGAATGCAAATGAAATCAGTTTTCACTAGGAAACTCATTTTGGATCCACCCTTTGGTTCAACTGTAAGTCTGTCACAAAAGGGACTCGGTATCTTTGGTATCCTTTTTTCTTGGTATCTTTTAGGGAATAAAAATTCTCAAACAGAAATGGCCAATGACAATGCAACAAGACCCAAAGCCAATGCCGTCTCATAGATGTTGACATCAATATGATGCGGTATGGAACCAAATTAGTATAAGATACAGTGGATATAGTATTATTAGAGTAATGTCGTGTTAGTTAATGTAAGGATTCTCTTTTGAGTGTTAGTACAATAGTAGCACAATTCAACATGATTTCGATACAAACAAAAGAAGCCGGCCTTATCCAATATTATTATCTTATCATGTTATCAATGTTCTGACGTGTTCAATTTCATGATATCATGTGATATCATGTGATATCATATGTCGAGTTGTCATGACATGATATCGCGTATGTGATGTCATGCCATGATATCGGGTATGTGATGTCATGCCATGATATCGAGAGTCGATGTCTGCCATGATATCGGATATGTGATGTCATGCCATGTTATCGAGTGTACTGACGTGTTCAATTTCATGTTATCTACAAATTAAATTCGATATCATGTGATATCATATGTCGATGTTCGAGTTGTCATGCCATGATATCGAGTCGATGTCATGGCATGATATCGTCGATTCACGAACCACGTGTTGTACTTTCAATTTCTCAAACAATAATGTTATAGCGTATAACGCATAAAATAAAATCAAGCTCTCAACAATACTACTACCACAAATCATATTAACAATATAAAATACAATTCTTCCGCATATCAAATATGGATATCAATAACAACACCAACGCTGAGACTACCATTGCTGAATTTACATCGTTGTCTTTATCACTGGAATCTGATACTGAGCACACGAGAATTGGTGTACTATATGACATATCCGTCCACAAGAGTGACTTAGCATGTATTGATGCACCAGTATCTTCAGGGAGAGCAAGGTGGGCTAATGATGTCATTGTACATCTGGGTGACAATATAAGCATATCAACCGCATCTTCGAATAAAAAACATCTCTTGTTGATAATCTCTCCTTCTGAGCTATTGTCATTCACACAGCATATGTTCCCTAATATTGATGTTGTACCAATTCTAAATCTACACAAGTTTGGCAAGTCCATGGGTATCCCTGGTATGGGTCTAAAGAAGGACGAGTTCAAAGAGGCTGAATTTAGATTTCGTCTCATGTTTAAAGTTAATGATGCAATGGGCCACGGACTTGAGGGGCTTCATTGGAATCAAGCATTCTATGATATTCAAAAGGTGAAGGGTGTCTTTGCGGTGAACATAGCATACTACTGGATGGATACCAGTTCAAATAATCTCAACCACCCTGTCGTCATATCAATTGGCATGAAAATGCATAAACTATTCGAAACTGTATGGCCTGATGCTATCTTTGATGGAGATCCATTATCAAATACTCATCAGATTGAGGTTCCAAATCAAAGTAATGGAGAAGACTGTGGGTTTCAGAGCATTGAACTCTTCCGTGTTCTTCTTCCTTGCAAGTTGCAACCCTTTGGCGACACGACAGAGTTTGTAAAGTCTACATCACGTGTTACTTCTGACTCAATCAATACCGCTCGTTTAAATCTCAAGGATAACATCATCCAAAAGCTACTCCAAGCTAAACATCAGGTATCTGATGCGATGGAATTGATCGACGATATGGATGGTGCACTTGCATCTCTATTGGAACCTGCTCTTTCTTCTATCAACGAGGACGGTATAGTTGGGAGTGCAGATGATGTAGCACAACAAGTTATACAAGTAGATAATGGTTCTAACAATACAGTAGCATTATCGACGACAACAAATGATATGGACATCGATGTTAATGGTTTGCATGATGATGTTGATACAGTATTGACAGAATATGAATTGTCGCGCATGAGAAAGAGAGAGCTAAAAGAGCTTTGCAAGAACAATGGTTTATCACAAAAGGGGAATATGACGAAGTTGATCGAGCGCTTTTTAGGAGCCCAAGCAAATGGTTTTCCTGCCAAGAAGAAGCCAATGACCCCAGCAGAGCGTAAGGCAAAGTCTCGAGCCAATCAATCAGATGAAAAGAAGAAGCAAGTGAGGGAGACAGATGCAAAGCAGCATGCGAAGTCTCGTGCCAACCGATCCGATGAAAAGAAGAAAGAAGACAACAAAAAGACGTTAGCATACAATACCAAAGTCAGGAGAGCAGAAGCAGCCCTGATTGAATGGAAACGACCAACAGAAGATACCAAGGTATGGGAGGTACCTGGGAAGGACTATCTTTTGGAGAAACATGAAAGTGATCCTTGGACTACTTTCTTTCTATTTCACATTAGAAGGAGCTACTGGAAAGAGTGGCCGGCATATGTGGATACTGCCTTTTATAAAGTACATCGTCATATCAATGAACTTATAAAGAAGGTAAAGGATCCTTCGATACTTGATGGGAAGGACAAGTTAGATTTCATCCAACGTCTAAAGGGAAGGCATGCTTTGCAAACTTTGTTCATGATAGGTCGGAAAGAGAAGATACATTCATTGCAATTGATTGGCGAGATAATACATGAATACAAAATAAAAGGTTTCAAAGAGTGGAGAGAATCCTATTGTCGGGAAGGGTTGACTAGGGATGAATCTCCACTGATGTGGCTCGCACTGACAGAGAAAGGATTGGAGATAGTCCGTCAAGTGGCCTTTACGAAACAATCCGAACATGAGATGTTTTCGATGTTTAGTGCTTTCAAAGATGATTCATCAGTATCAATCATTGAGCCGCCTTTCCAAGAAGCATGGGATGTGCTTCATAAACAGGATATAAGGTCCTTCGAGGTTGCCGCCAAGTTAGGGTTAGTTCAAGGCACAGACCCTCTCGAGACATGTCATGAGGACTTAAAACAAAATGAGATATCACTTTTGCACAGACAATTCAAACGACATCTTGTGATCCATGGTTTTGATGTTGATTGGATGAAATCAATCATTGGACTTCGCTTGAGTATTCCCGAGTGGTGGTGGAGAGACGAGAATGGAAATCCTTACAGCAAGAGTAACAAGCTATGGAAGGGGGAGATTATTGATGTTCGTATTCCTGACTACAAGTACAACAGGACTTATGTAGATGGAGATAGCCAATACTTCATGTTCAAATGTGATGATGGAGACGATAACAAATATCCTATGCGATACTCTGAAGTCTGGAAGTTTGCAGACGATGATCAGTTTGATAAATTCGTACTCCCGATAAAGATGCCTGAAAAGTCAGTTGATAAAGATTATCATTCTCATTGTGTGCGTGCTTTTGAACGAGTGGATTGTATGGAATGTAGCTGGGATTATTTCAGGCCGCGTGGTCCTTCAAGTATATATACGAAATATGTGTATGGATTGAATCGTATAGATGTGGAGTGGCATCTTCAGAGATCTTCCTTTAGTTATCAAGATCATCCAAATCAACAAGTTCACTACTCCTTTGATATATTTAAATAAAGTTTGTTTTATGTTCATGTTTGTTTTTGTTTTTATCTGTATATTACTACTCTAATCTTCCCTTGGTGCTATGTGTTTCAAATATGTATATTAGCTTCGTACCAAAATACGATATCCTTTCCTTGAAGTGTTGGAGGCTGCTTGGTTTGTTGTCTGGCCGTTATCGGAGGACGTCGGAATCAATAATCCTTAATCCATAAGATTAAAAATCACAAGCCATTAGTCTGTGAAAACTGCTGCCGATAGGCCTTGAAGTATTGAGATTATGTTGAACGGCAGATATTCCCTCTCCAAATCTGCCTAAATCATTCATTTCTAAATATAGCACTATTGGCACACATAAAATCATATACATCGTCTTGTTGCTACCTACTTTCTATATTGAAACAGAATACATATTCGATATTACCACTTTCCTTCACAACAACGATATCCAATCCATCATGCGTTTTGAAAAAAATGCATGGTATGCATCCAAGAGACCTTGGCATCCAGGTTTCGAGGGTTTGCCCAAACGTTATGGTGATGATGATTCTTCAAAGCTTGATGAGCCTCTTGACGATATTAGGGCATCCCGAGTTGATAACTTAATCATTGGCAAGGGAAGAGAATGTTCGTTCGGTAACAACTGTGCTCAAGATTGGCTACCTTGAGATTATAGACATCTGCTCTCAACTTGGTAATGAGCAGTTTGGATTACTCTTGAATGCACACGGCATTACAGATGGACACAACAACCCAATGAGCATGAGCTTTGCATGTCCTGGTGTCACGGCCGTTGGTAATTTGAAGACTCGGCCATGCCCTTACCAAGAATGTGATAGAGAAGACATGCCATATGTATATGTTGCTGGAATCAAAACCAAAGATTGGGCATTGCCACACAAATTTGGATGCGAACTCTGTAATGATTCAATAGCCCAACGTGAAAAGAAAGCTATTGAACAGCTTATTGATGCCAAGGAGTCTGGTGAGAATGTTATTGTCACTGAAGCCCAACGTGAGAGGGTTGAGAAGCGTAAACAGAGTAATGCCAAGAGTAATGCCAAGGAAAGAGAAGTTACAGCTCTCAAGAAACGAGTAGAGGCTGGTGATGAAACGCTCACATCGCCAGAGAAGAAGAGAGTAGAGAAGCGTAAAGAGACAAATGCCAAGGGAAGAGAAACTACACAACTAATGAAACAAGATATTAGTTCACTATCAACAGATGAAAAGGTACGAGTCGAAAAGCGTAAGCGGAAGAACAAGAGTGCTGCCAAGAGTATGGCTAAAAAACGAGAGATAGAAAACAAAGACAGAAAAATTGGTTCGTGGACCAACGAAGAAGATAGATTTGTCATAGAATCTGTCAAGTCTGGAGGAGATGGTTTCAATGGATGGAAGAGTATAGCCGATAAGATGCAAGGGCGTACTCTCAAGCAAGTACGTGATCGTTGGAACAATCAACTCGATCCAAAGCTTGATAAGGGCGAATGGAAAGATGCTGATGATCGTCGCTTATGGAAAGCGTATAATGAAATCGGGCCTAGGTGGACAAAGATTAGTTCGGATTACTTTGCAGGGAAACGAAGTGGGGATCAAGTAAAACATCGTTTCAATGGCGTTGCATTCAAGAAGAAGTATGGCAAAGATGCTTATGAAAACGCTAAGAATGCTTGGCTAAAGCCTGCATCTAAGTAAAAGCATTAGTCTAATTCTATAGTATACATATTATACTTCCGGTATGATGACTCACACTATAAACGCCCTTATATCTTACTTCCTGCTAGTGCAAACTGTTGTATCCTACGCTGGCTAATGCGGCGGTGGCGGTGATAGTGATTGTCTATCTTCAGTACTGATAACTCTAGGTGGTTTATAGCCTCAGTGGTTTGATATGAAGGTTTGGGTGTATATAAATGGATGAGCAATAGTAGGGGGCAAGCCAATGTTCAGGAAGCAAGAGGCAAGAATTTGAACTTTCAAAAGGATACCGAGATATCTTTTTATCCCCACTAACTACCATACTAGACTATGATAGCTCATAATCTATTTCCCATGCTCATAATAGAAAAGTACAGAGATTTCATCTCCCTTAAAAGATAGAGCTATGACTGTACATTCCTAGACTAATCAATAGACTAATGTCAGTGTTTATTGTACATATATTTCCTAGATTATTGTAGACACAAACATGAACAATTCGTTCTCTTCTGTGATGACAATGAATTACTTCTCATCTACATACTATAATTGTATACATATACTATTATTACTTTACATTTATATTTATTTATATACAAGATGATGTATGATGAATTAGATGGTCAACACGGGAAAATCTTCTTTAACGTCATCATCATTCCTAACACTGTTGAAACGAGGTGCTTTGATACTCTTCCTCCATAACATTAATACAAATATTCCTATCAAAGACAAAACCAAGAATATAATGATTTTGTCATCTCTATTCTTCATACGCTTGGCATATTGAGATCTCAACTTCTTGGGCTGCTTGGGTGGTGGCTTACGGGTGTATTGGTGAGGCGGAGTATCCGCTATTGTCAAACAATATGCGAAGTTGCCTATCGCAGATCCCTTATCTCGAAAGCAGTAAAAGTCATTTGCATTATTAGAACCAACTTGATTTGTACTCTTGCAACAATGATCATAGTTCTTCCTTCCGCTCTCTGGCTCGAAGCATCGTACTGATGGATCTTCTGCAAGCACAGCCGAAGAGTCGCAACAGGTACCACCTAATGTATCACGACCGTTAACTATTTGACCTAGACCGTTGCAACTACTACATGACCCACAGCCAACTTCTTTTGTGGTACTATCCATACAGCAGTTGTAGTTATCATTTTCATCATCATCACTAGAGCAATTATCCCTTAGACCAAATCTAAAAGTCCTCTTATTGCACATCATCTCCTCCTCCTTGGATAATTTAGCAAAGATATCCTCAAAGGTAATAGGTTCTTCTTTAGGCTCAGGCGCTTCTTGAGGCTTTGAGCTTTCTGTCTTGTGCTTCTTCTTCTTGTAAGTAAATCTATTCCAGGCTTGAGGAGTCGGTGCTTTTGATCGAGGAGATGGTTGTGATACCTGCTGCTTAGGTTCTGGTGCTTTACTTTGTATTGTTGCTTTTGTTGACGGATGCGATCTCGGAGCCACTGTTGGGGCTAAAGCAACGACTCGCTTGACAATATTGCTGTTTAGTTTCCTCGCCCCTGATCCAAAGAATTGAATTTGATCGACAGAACACGTCTCTCCAGGGCGTGCAGAACTACAAAACCATGTTAGCTGTGTTGCAGTAGGATCAATAGGAAGACATGCTTCTTCACACACACCCCCTGGTTCTGCAAAGAGGA
>Ga0214478_101095_pt1 | contig 14435 bp, 8 predicted proteins | sample M1_20Mar14CPVII9_2_FD_178001 | JGI IMG/M metagenome (GOLD analysis project Ga0214478, IMG submission 178001) | Marine eukaryotic communities from Monterey Bay, California, United States - M1_20Mar14CPVII9sort6BwellD7 | ecosystem: Environmental > Aquatic > Marine > Unclassified | place: USA...
AAGTAATTTCCAACTCCTCATCATTCACGCCGTGAGTACATCCCTTATCATGAGGAGTACTTCTCGGATCCGACCAAGCTAGTTTATCCAATGGATTTAGTGCAAACTTACCAAAGCGGTCACGAAATTGATAACGAGTACCAAATTCTACACCTTCTGCTTCCTCGCCGATACAGTCATTGAATTGATTTAGCAATAGAGCCATATCACTGGACAATGGGTTCTTGATCAAGCAAAACACATCATCTCCTAAGTAGACGCAATCTTCTCCCCCCAAAGCAGTTAGAATCCACCCAGATTCACACGTTAAGTAATGCAACAAACAACAAATGACTGGATCAATTTCATCATCTTCATTGTTAATATCTTTATTACAAATATCTGCCAAATCATCTGTAAGCGATGATTGGAATATAATGATGTTGCCCGTGTTTACTAGTCGTGTTGCAATTGCATTCGCAGAAGCAATTTTATCCTCAGAAACATCATAATCTCTCCGGAGAACTTCAGGAGCATACAAATTGCTGTAGAGCGTGTGTCTTGTCAAATCCGCAGCAGCTCTTGTCAAGCAAATTACTGCTTCAGGGTGAGACAATACATACGTATCGTGCTCTCTAGTCACACGCTGGATGATCTCGTCAGGAGACTTTGATCTTGAGTATGGTGGGATTATACTTGCCATTGACGTAAACAATAGTAGCAGTTTAATACTGAAACTGACTTGAGATCTAATTCCTCTCATTCAATCCATGCTTGAGACTAATTTTGTGATTTTTAGACACCATGATATGTAAGTTCTTAAGAAACACGGCACAAGAATAAAATCTAGGAAAATACCAACGGTCAGACACGGCTCTGAGCAATGCTTTGTAGTTTTGAGCAATAAAATCATAGATCCTATTTCCATCGACCAATAACTGACACATATGCCCTAAAAAGGTAATAATGATTTAGGTGAACTTGGCAATTCTACTATATCTAGATGATATTCCATTTTTTCCTATATTATTACAGGCACTCTCGAATCTACTTACTTTTAACCAGCCTGACAAACTCAGAAGTCACTGGAGGACAATCCAACTATACTTCTTTGATACCGAAAATATACGAAGTTGAGGCAACAGCCGACTATCCCTTTTTCAATCTAACCAATTTACCATTTGCCCCTAATGCAAATTTACCCACCGAAACCTTTCTTTGTTTCCGACTCATATCCCCAACCTCCTCACCTCCCTTTCTCTTCTTTTTTTTCTCTTTTCTGAATATTTTCTTGCCATCTAGCCCTGCTTCCCTCCTAGCTTTGTGATGGTTCCAAACTTTGCTCCCATCTTTACTTGGATGATCCACATACCCTGCAAAGAACCAATCTGTGCATTCATTTCGTTTTAATTTGGAAACATATCGCAGGGTACCCCAATCACCCCCCTTTATAAGAAGTCTCATATGATCACCTTTCCTCACTCGTGATAAGGAAACGAACAAACCCTCCCAAGTCATTTTATTCAAATGGAACAAATGCTCTGATATTGACAGTACTATTCGATGGATTGTCTTTCCCTAATCATAACACAAATAACATTTGTTATAATGCATATAATTCCATCTGTAAATAAATGTAACAGGGACGAACTTACCTGAGCCTTGTCATTCGTAATGCTAAAGGCTGGTTCGACTGGAAAATGATCCTTCATCTCAAGCTGAGATCCTGAGTAGTATAGATTGGGGCCAAGATCAAGAGGACGACCACCTTGCACAAAATTAGTTTTGAATGTAATCTGTGACCCGTCCTGTCTTGATATTGGTATAACTACACGTCCACCCCCAATCACACTACCTTTACCGCTTTGTATCCATTCCTTTCTCATTTGAACCTTTCGCATCCGTTCAGAAGTTGTGTCTTCGTCAAAATCCGCAAACAGCTCAACGTTAATTGCAATTGGACTAGCATCAATAGAGATTACATCGTCTGGTTCAGCTAAAACAATTTGTCTCTTGAACTGTTTTTCCTGGTCTCGGTTCTCAAATGACAAAGAGTGATACTTGATCTCAGTGCCATTTGCCAGCCCTTCATCACCATTAATGTTATGTGTATTGAGATACCCCTTTGCACCGGGTATGAAATACTCCCAGAAGCAACTATTCTGCATTGCGTGTGCTATACAAGCTTCTGTCCTAGGCTTCCCCCTCCATGTTTCTTCCTTTCTGATTCGGGCCCAACGAACAATATTCACTCCATAATACTTTGCCCATCGCTCTGCCTGCCAGGCGTTGATCTTTCTCCTTTCATCATTACCTGTTACGATTATAGTTGCAAATCTAAAGTCATCACTTGCTAAGTCTATGGCTGACAACTCCTTGTAAACCCGTAGATCACTCACTGAAATAGAACCAGAATCACTCATTTTATTCAACACAGATGTGTGTTGGGGGTCATCGGATCTGTGCTGATGGGTAAGTTCGATGTATCTAAACCTCGAGAAAAGATAGCCACCAACTTGAGTTGGTCCATACTGTTCAGCTAGCGCCTTTGTGAGAGGTTTTCCCTTCTTTTCTATTATTGACATCACTGACCCGGGTAAGGTATTGCTCTTGCCACCGGCAGTAGGAGGCTTCTGTTGAAAATCACCTAAAAGTATAACCATGCGTCCACCGAAAGGCTTATTATTCTGAAACATTTCCTGCATCCGATCATTAAGATATGCCAACATATACGGTTGTAGAGTTGACACTTCATCCACGATAACAGCACAAATGTTGTATATGTTTTGACCAAATTTTCTCTTAAGTGCTTGTAACTTCTTAAGGTCCCATTTCCTAAACTTCTTACATTCTTTTGTCTTGAACACTGGGATATCCCACGATTTGAGAAGTGTTGTTCCAACAATATTGACAGCCGCGGCGCCCATATATGCACATTTCATCAATTCCCCTGCCTTCATTATCTCTGCCATCCCCTCAAAAGCCTCGATGATCTTCGATTTTCCATTACCGGGCTTTCCGCATATCATTAGATTCAACGCCTTGTATTCTTGATCCTCTGCCCTACCAGAACATATAGCTTCAAAGTGGTCACGCACCAAGTTCACAGCAACGTTTTTATCCGGCGACAACTTTAGTCCTTCAATGTATAACTTCAATTTCTTGTTTAAGTCCGGAACCTTGTGAAATCTGCTTGGCATTTTTGGCTGTGTTTCCTCCTCGACTCCTTCACAATTACTCACAGGAGTCCTTTTAGAATCATCTAAAACACTATCAAATGGGCAAATTGTAACGTTGGTAATACTCTGATTTTCCATATTAGGGTGAGGGAGTTTGCCCGCTTTCTGGATATTAGTATCGACTTCTCCTTCTTCTTGATTGTTTGGTATGCTTGGTTGATCGACCAGCTCATCAAGTGTATCAATCAGGTCTTGACTATGCCTGAGATGTTTCCTTCCATTATTCATTTCTCTAAGACTCAAATCAAGAGCAATAGACGATATATGGTCCATTCCATCACTGTCTGTGTCACGAGTTGCTTTAACATTGCCATAGAACGACTTAGCTGCCTCTTTCTCTTCTGCGGTCCAGAGAGTTCTACTTCTTGCACGATATGCTGCAAGCATTTCTCTCCTGTTTGAGTCTACTCTCCAACTGTACATGACCGACTCCATCAATTGCAAGGTTAGCCAGTCCTCGGCAACTGTACTGATCGTCAGATCTTCATAAAACTCTGTAAACGCCTCATAGTCATACTTATAAGTGTTTGTCTGCCCACTTGCATACAATTTATCTTCTGAACGGAACATAGTCAAGTAGTAATGAGCAAATCTATTAGCTTTCTCTTTCCAGGCAGATAGCTCTCTCATGTATTTTTTGTAATTATCATTATTATCTTCTCCAACAGGCCTTGGTTCGGCTTTTGGGATTGCTGGGGGGGAGCTCCAAAATTTTGGAGTGCATTGCTTGCTTCTCAGTACTTGACAATGATACTGTTCTATACCAAGTCCATCCGAAAACTCGAATTGACGATTGCTTTCTCTATTCCCTTGTTTATTGTTTGAATTGCTTTTACTCTCTACTTTGATTAGCGCTGTGTACATGTATCTATTCAGGTGTTTTAACTCTTTGCCGCGATACCGATAATGGGCAGGTGGAGATACAGGTTGCTTCGACCCATCATTTTTTCTAAATAGAAACGACCCCCCAAAGGATGCATTCATGTAATTAAGATTTTCATCTAATGTTTGTTCTTTTTGATTCAATTGGAATTTCCTTCTATTCAGAGCCAACTGCTTCCTAGAATCTTTGTCTATATCAATCAGGTCATCGTATTCGACATTTTTTTCATCATCCGCCTCGCCAATCTCCATTTCTTCTCCCATCAGCAAAATATCTTCTTCGTTGTAATAAGTATCCTCTTCTTCAACTGAGCCATCATCGTCATTGGCACATCCGTATACATCCGCACACCTATTTAGTTCATAGTCAATATACTTTTCATGTTGTTTAGTATCGCAATTGACGAAAGATTCCGAACACAAACTTGCACCCATTAACAGAAGACTTGATGCTGCCTGAGTATCAGTAACCTCAATGAGGTTATTGAGTTTATTCACTGTTCTGGTCAAAGTGTGCTGAGCACGCCTCTTGTCAGTGTCTGCATCCTTTGCGACGCTCGGAAACATAAGAGTGTGCTCATGTGCCTTCAAAAGAATTGGCAAAGCATCGGTAATCTTTACCCCATCTTTGTTTATATATGGGCCAATATAATATAACGCAGACTTGCACTGCTCCGTTGAACCAAGATGTAAAAGGTTGGTATTACTCCCAAGCAGCCCAGTGAGGAGACGATTAAAGTCGACTACCCAACCATTTCGATCCCGTAACTTGCTCGAAACCAGTTTAGACAATGTTACCAAATCATCGGCATCAAATACTTGTAACTTGTCCAAGATATTTTTCAACTTCGGGGTAAAAAGAGTATAGCTGAATATTGGTGGCTTAATTATCCCATCATCATCAGCTATGACTTTTTTTTGTCTTCGAAGCAAATAAATTATGGGCCTGTCAATTCCTTTTGCATTATATGATGCCGAACTGTTGTGAGTCAACTCACCACCACTTTCCGTATAAACCACAACATTTACCTCCTCCATCTCTGCGAAAAGATAGATCTCAAGCTCCCCACCTTGATAGCATCTATCTCCTCCAATATTCATCATAAGGTTTGAGTAACACTCCAACATCTCATTCTCATTACCTACGTTCCCACTGAGATCCAACATTCGAGATGTGATGTATTGCTTTACAGTCCAATCTCCAAATCTTTGACCTAGCTCCAACTCTCTTAGATGTGACATCAACTCTCCTCTTAGACATGCAACTGATTTCACACCTGGTTCGATTTGCAATGACTTGACCAAACCAAGCAACAAGCTATAGAATAGATTATTTTTGTCATGTTCAGTAAACTCATGCATATCAATCTGATCCACTTTCAACTTGTCACATCCACTTTCAAATATCAATGGGTTATTCTCTTGATTGAGGCTCATTTCCTTGCATAGTCTTGATAGGATCTCATCTTTTGACATACCATCGTTAAGAGTTTTTAGTGGAGTAAACTCTGGTCTCTTCAACTCCCATATAACAGTGCGACTACAATCTGATGGCAAAGGATACATATTCTGTTTTAATTGATGAAAATCAGGGTTATAAGGACCAACTGATTCTTGGGTTATAGTGTTTTCGGTCGTTTCTGTCGTCTTTATGTAATAGGGTGGATATGGAACCGGTGTTATTGTGTTGACTAGCGAGTCGAGTTCTTCCCAGTTGATAGATCCATCAGGTTGTATGTCAGTCACCAACTCTATGGGTTTTGTAAAATTGATTAGATACTTAGGGTAACAAAGTCTGCAACCATGCCAACCCTTTGGGGGTTTTTTACATGTGAAGGAATGACTGTGTATATTACCACAGTAACATACCGTAATTGCAACATATGTCTTGTAATTCCCCCGATCCTCATCTGGATCTGGTATTTTCAGCATAGCTCTAGCCTCGTTATGAAACATCGACTTTTGTTTGTCACAATTTTTACCTTGGCAACTAGTATCTTTACACTCATGTTTCAATTTACTGCTGTATGTTGCAAATGCCCCAGGAACTGTATAATCTTTTAGACTTCCAGAAAAGACCACACAATAATACATTTGCCAACAACACTTACCAGATAGTAAGGTATCAGAATCACTTGGCAGGTGGACAGGCGGAGGAGCACAACTCAACTTCTTCGTCTGCAAACCTTTTATGTGTTTGATATTCTTCTTCACCAAATCTCGAATATGATCATGCCTACTCAACTCAGCACAATATATTGAATCCAATACAGATGCTATATGTTTACATAATAGAGCATTACTGGCAAAATAATCGAGCATCCAGGGAGGTAACCCCGCCCACACCACAACATGGAAATGTAGTGATCCACTACCAGTGGTTTCCGTCTTTCCAAAGAATGCCCATGGTGACCCAGCTATTCCGAATGATTCATCATCAAATTTGGTCTCAGCCACCTTGTTGTTATTTCCGCTATAATTCGAAGGTTGCAGGCCAATAAGAACGGTCATGATATCATGTACAACCTGTTTATAAGCTATTGCTGCACCAACGGGATTGTTGATCATTAGACGGAATCGATCTCCCCAACTAAAAGGGATATTGAACTCGCCCATTTCTTTCAGTTTTATACCGTGCTTCAATTCAACATCAGATGCACTCGATACAACAGCAGGAAAGTCGTGATTATCAATACCACGAAGAGCAAATCTTATTGCGTTCGGGTGATTGATATCATCAATCCCAAATGTGAGAAAATTAGGAGCACACCCAAATCGACGACCTAATGCAAGGATCTGACTAGCACTCTCTCTCCTCTCAAATGCCCCGAATACAGATTTCCTCCCCGCAAAAGTCAACAATGGTGAGAGTTTGCTCAGTACATATTTCGCATCCTTTCCATTTGGGTTCTCCACAGCGGCTTTCATCTTACCATGAAATTCCTCTGATGCAAACTCCTTAGCGAACTGTTCAAATCCCTCAGGATTTGACGCCACCTTAGCATGCATTCCCCCGATCACACCATGCCTCCATTTTGACTCGAATAACTGAAACAACAGAGGTCTGTTGCATGCTGCAGCTGTCGTGTATTGTAAAATAAGATGACGGATCTCATTGTTAAAGAGAGTGGGCCCTCTATTACCGTATGCATAACCAAACAGATACACATCTGGGCTTCCTTTGGCTATTGCTTCATCTCCACAATCATATTCATTGAGGGGGTCCCGCCTTCTCCTAGCTTTATTGGTTACTGATTTCTTATCGTCTTCTTTTGTACCTAATGATTCTAATGCACTTTTTAGATAGTCTAGATCAGTATCTGTATCAAGAGCCTTTGCTGATTTTGTCGAAGAAGTGATCAAAGAACATTTCAAAGAAAAATCATTAGTACCATTTGTCTCTCTAACTCCTTCATCGTCGATCTCCATCTGCATCTCCTTATCCTCACCCCCCGAAGTTCTAATGTGCCTGGCATCGTCTTTATTAATCTCGGTATCTCTCAGGACACATTCATCATTGACATGTTCAGCATTATCAACAAGAGCGTCATTAGCCTTTTTTAATTCCGCTTTCACTTCTTCAAAGTTGGGAAGCTCACCGTCGTATTGATAGTGACAGTTGACCTCCCTTAGTACTTTAAGCCACTGATATATCACCCATGCCCGACCATGCACATTTGCCGAGCCTAGTACCTTCTTTGCTAAAGAGTCATACTCTCCATCAGGACCAACAAATTGGAGAGAAACATCCCCGTTGATGCCATCTTGGGAAAGTAAATCGGATACAACCCGAGAACTGTCATCATCAAAATATATCCCACACCCCTTGACCGCTGATTGACCCTTTTCTTTCGTTCTATTGTAATCGATATTACTCTCAATTTTAATGACTAATAAATAGTGTCTCACTTTAGAGATAATCTGGCGTTCTCGGTCTGTTAGAGGTTCGAGGCCGATCCTATTAGCATCCCCAAAGTCAATACCAGCTGCAAGTGAATTTCTTGGGACCTCACCAGCGTCAATACTTTTTTTGCATTCTAAGCATATTGTGGTAGTATAACTCTTCTTGGAATCTTTATTTATCTCCTCGTCCACAAACTCTGGATGAAGATGATAATATATCGGCTCATCAATTGCAACACCATCAACTTTTCTTGTACTAAACAAATAGTCCGGGAGCGATTCTCTTTGTTCTATAAGCTCGTCGGGTTTCAATGCCGGCCAAACAGAACACAACTTCCACAACTCGACTTCTTTTGTCTCTCCAGCATCGTTATATGGAATCGATATTGGCCTATTCTCCATCACGCTCCTGTGAGACTCCTGAGTTGGTTTCGGAATCTCATTGGGAAAAGATGTACTGGTGCATTCATCTCCCAGTCTCAACACCTTTTGTAAATTTTGATTCTGCAGGTCGACTTTAGTGTAGTAGGTACAAGGGTTGTCATCGATCATCAAGTTTCTCACACCACAACATGCACAAGTAAGGAGTGGCGCCGAAACCCTGCCTTTCTCTTTAGATAGAGTTTCATATTTGCCACATCTCATTTCAGATGGCGCCCACTCCAAACCTATACCCTGTGATTTGTAATATTTATTAGCCAGTGTCTTTTCTCTACTGGGGGTCAGCTCATGTGTATTAAAATACACAATTAACTCGTTGATTGCATCATGATATAGGATGTCACCCTGCTTATCACTGCTATGAAACAAACAAACAAACAAACAAAAATCTAAGAAGACATTATATAGACATTCGTCAACAAGCATACCGACCTACCATGATGCTAAATGACAGAGAGAAAAGGTGAGTGACAAACACCCGACATTCCCAATAAGAATGCACATCCAGATCTCACCATTTTGGTAATTGCAATCTGTCTTCTTACGCCTAGCAAATAATTTCTCATCTACCCAACCTCTATAAAGCTTTTCTGGCAAAAAGAATGAGCGAAAATAACACTGTTTTCTGTCTACATACTTCTTGACATCCACGTATGCCATTTTATAACGATCGATGGGATATGGATCATCCTCATCAGTACATTTAATGATGAAATACCTCTCTGTGGCATCTTCAAGATTAATGTCCTCGATTTCACATGGCCACAACCTATCACCCTGTAACTGCTTCCCAGTTTCTGTGTCCTTAAACCAAAAATTGGGTACATTCAGACGCAAGCTTATTAACGATTCCATCCACTTCTTCATCTTCTCAGCCTCGACAGTTGATGTCTTGGGTAGCTTTGCCTTGCGGTCATCAAGTGAAAGGGTATCACCGCCACCGTCTGCAAACCACTCAAGTAAAGATTCTTGAAAATTAACCTCCCTTGATTCTTCTCTTCTAACAACATGCATATGTCTATATGCTTTTCTACGTTCTTGTCTAGTAAATACACGGTCAACTACCTCTGTAAATGGCAAACAAAACTCGACACCCCACAGGTATAATTCGTCCAGTCTTTTAACCTTTGACACTGACTCGTGATTCATCATCAATCTATCTCTTGTAAATACGTAGGCACCCAACCATTTAACCAAATAATTAGACCATGAACCACACTTAACAAGAAACAATAATTTTGCTGTTGTTATATCGTGTGTATGGCGATGCAAAACATAATCCCTACACGGTGTTTCATAAACCTTAGTATTTTCAGTAGGAGGGGGACCGCCATTAAATCTGGAAGAATTTTGTCGATCCGAATTCTCATCTTGCCTCTTCCTCCTTTCCTCGGGGGTCTCGTTGGCTCTAGCACGACAATGAGATTCAGCATCATTGTCTTGCCTCTTCCTCCTTTCCTCGGGGGTCTCGTTGGCTCTAGCACGACCATGAGATTCAGCATCTTTGTCTTGCCTCTTCCTCTTCTCCTCGGAGGTCTCGTTGGCATATTTCACGGCCTTCCTTTCAGCATCCGACGTCTTTTTCTCATGATCCGACATTAAACTTTTTTTCAACCGAGGAAACCCATTATTCATTTCTTGCTGGAATGCAGTAATCATATCTTGCAGTTTCAATTTCTTACCCCCGATTGAACAAGTTACCTTGAAGTCCTTCATCATCTCAGCACGCTTTTTGTTGTCCATATTCCACCTCATCATATTATCAACCTCTTCATCAAATTTATTCACTAGTTCCCATTTCTTCAACAAACACACGAGCGTTTGCTCTTTATTTACCATCTGTTTCAGCACTTCTGTTGATTCTTCATCAACTGAACTCAACATTCTGTCAATCTTTTCAATGTCCACTTCTACATTCCCACATATACATTTATGACCAAACATCCAGCAGTGAATAGGACAATTGATCGCTCGGAGTTTTTGTATCTTATCGTTATAGGTTGTCCCAACAATCCAAGCTGCACATAATTCACATTTGACATCTTCGAAATCTTCTTTGGGGGTGTCGGGGCCACCAGATGACGGTATATCCATTATCAGTATCAAGAAAGAAGATTCAAACAAATTATGAGCTTGTTTTCAAGAAATAAAATATTATGACAGACTGGTGACATGACAGTGACACCTATAATTTTAGATTATAGTGACATAACCTAGACAACTCATAAAAAGGTGGTAGACATTTTCGGTTAAAATTGGACATAACCTAAACAGCTTATAACTAGACAACCTAAAAAGCGCCAAACTAACTTGCTCAAATTAATATGCAAATTATTCATGAACAAACCAACGATGGATATGATGACTGGAATGGATTTTTTTCAACTAAGGTTCCACGACGATGTTTCAATGAAATAAAGACGTTGGACCAATCATTGATTTCTACCTCGATTCTCACAACACCTGCACACTCTACACGTTCTCGTGTCATTAAGGAGCTAAGTAGAGTAAATAGAAATGATGACAATTCTAGGATTAATGAGAGCACATACGATGATGGTACCATTGAAGATTTACACAACAAAACCTACTATAAGAATCTGTGTTGTGAATTCATTGAACGTCGTATCAGAGATAAGGCCAAAATCAAATACCAAAGAGGGAAGATCAGATTGCTCAAGAATCAATTAAGAACTATTATTAAGGGCTAAAAAGATCATTAACATGTACGACCAATTTTTACCAACCTCCATCTCCATAGCCTATGACTAACTTTGCTCTAGAACCACATTTAACCGTTTCGTTTATTCTTAGGACAGGTTTGTTTTAGCAGATGAAATTATATTACACTACTTAGGCTGACATCCACCAGCAAATACTACATAATATAATTTATGGTCTAAAATTGAAGCGGAACAGGTTTGTTGCTTCTAAGAGTGTTGTCAAAGTATTAGTCTAGGATGGGTAAGAAATCAAAGAGAAGGGGTGATAAGAAGATTTCTAAGAGTACAACAGCAGAAGATACTCAGGCAGATTTACAAGGCATAGATGAATTAGTGATATCAAATACTAACGAGAACCCACCATCAGATGCGGGCTTAGCTCGAACTAATGATGATGATACTTCTGCAACAAAATTTGTTGATACAAACACACAATTCAATGAGATGAAAGATATTTTTGATGAACTCTTTCAATCTGAGATATCCTGGCTTAAGTCTCTTCCTAGTGAGGTGCAAGAAGAATTAATGCCCGGTTGGAAAGCTACCTTGGGATGGCCTGCCCCAATAAATCATATCCATGCAACAGGTGAAATTGCTATGGTATTGGCTGGTATCAAGCCTTGCTCCGTTGTTGGGCATGGAACTTATAAACCTCATGGCAGATCGTACTATGAGAAAATTCTTCGACCTTGGTATGACAGGTACTTCAAAGAGGAGAGTGGTTTCATCTGTGAACTATCCATGCCGGGTGTTGCATATTACGTGATTGACTCGAAAGGTAATACTGTAGATTTTGGAGAGAATGCTGTCTTTCGAAATATTAGGCACCCCATATCAGATCTCGTTGAGGAGGTATTTTCACGAACAGACAGGCCTGTGACCACGGAAGAGCTGCGTGTATGCTTTGGCTTTCCGTCACGTTATGATAAAAGGACTGATAGTTACATACAGTACCAGTTCCAAAATCCAGAGGAGTTGTTTAACGTGGAAGAATGTTGTTGCTCACCCTGCCTAGACTATACGTCTCGGGAGGCTGATGCTGTGGCTGTTGGAAGGCACTTTCGGAAGTATCAGAAGGCAATGAAGGCTCTTGGATACTCTATTGCATTGGACATTCAAAACCAAACTCTTTGGTCTATTGAGGCAATAGCTACCGCCTGGTATGAAGCAGCTGGCCAAGATTATAATGAGTTCGAGCGAATGATGATCGCTGACGAAATTTGGAATCGATGTGAGGGGCATAGGAAAATATCCATCATTCATTCCGTACATCAAATTCATAAGGTTAAAGAGGTGCTCGATACATTGAATAGTTTAGTTGCGTGTGATGCTGCTGTGTCTACGACTGAAGAAGAAACACTAATAACCTTTACTGGTTTTTGCTGGAGATGCCATAGCACAGAACATAAAGAGAGCAAATGCCCTAATGCCAAGGATGATAAGTACAATGACAATTTTGAAAAGAATCGTATGAGGTATCTTGAGCTGAAGGCGATTGAAATGAAAAAGGAAAAGAAATGTTGTCGGTGCAAGACCAAGAAGAAGTTGTCTGGGTTCTTCCTACGTGATTGGTATAAAGATGAAAGTGAACGCGTTTGCAAAGATTGTTGCAAATTGGAAGTCAAGATGTGTAATATGTGCAACACATGGAAGAAAAGGCACAGTTTCAAAAATGAACAATGGGACCGTAACGACGAATCCGACCGTATGTGTAAATATTGTTTCTGTAGATATTGTTTACTTGTAGTGGTGGACAAGTGTGGCAACCCTAATGAATGGTTTAGGTAGTATAAGTATTGTTTCAAGATAATCGGCGGACGATTTGATGAAAAGGAGAGAGGCATACTTGGCAGCTGTTATGTATTTGGAGGGTAGATAGCAGCAGTAGTTATAGTTGTGTGGCGTTGGTCTGACATTGATATGATTGTGAGCGGAAGTTAAATCATTGTACACTGATCTACACTGATACTGATAATGAAGACACTAACGATGGTTGTAAGTGATAACTGTTTTATACTATGTTCAAATTCAATAATCCTAAGTTGTTACTGTCGCACTTACATGAATAGTTAGCAAACATTAGTTCGAAGCAAGGAAATCCACTACAACTGGTTAATTTTATGATCAGATTAGTACAAGCACGAACGTCAAACACAGGGAACAAAGCCATATCTGATTACACACACGTTAACCACTCCTCAAGGAACAGAGCTCTCTTCCATTCCCCTCCTGTAGTCTGCCTGAGCTCGTTCAATCACGTACTTGGCCCGAATGACACTTTCGTTGAGACCAAACAAGTTTTGCTGGTTGAGATCCAACCAACTAGATATTTCCAATTGAGCATTATAACACTGATCCCGTCTGAATTCTTCAGCTTCTTCAAGTTTGAAGTATGGGATACGATCATCAGTGACAAAATTGTCATCTATTTCGTATTCATTCATCATCTCATAATCATATGATTCATCGTTGTGACCATTCACATTATAATAATAATCAGGTCTCACGAATATAGAGACACCTCGAGACACTTGCCGAATATCGGCCACGCTCCGCAAGACACCGCATTGTTTATACTTCTCCAATTCAGGCCCGATGATGGTTATACCTCGTGCTGTATATTTTTCAAAGCGACTGACGTAACGTTTAACCACCTCATTATGAAAACAAACAGCTTTTTCATAAGCTAACGACCAAGTAAACCTCTCACCGAGATATTTACCTCAGTTTACCCTAAGGTAACTCCAACAGTTTTTTATTGTGTTCCTGCGTCCTCCTCCTCCTCCTCCGAAGCAAAGTATTTATAGGGGAATTTCCGAGGGATACCAAAAAGGGCTGTACAAATGTCAAGTTTTTGTAGGGAATTTTCTGAAAGATACCGGAAAGGGCTGTTCTAGTCTCGCCTAAAATCGGCGTCAGATTTCCGAAGGATACCATTTAGTCGCCAAATTTCTTAAGATACCAAAAAGAAATTTGACGAGAAGAGAGGGAAGATCCTTCAAGTGTGATGCTTCACTCTAAATGGCGACTTATAATCATGTAACCACCAACATCAATTCAAGTGAGGAGGAATAACTCTTCCCCTAGCTTGTCGAGAGTTATTTTCACTTGCTCCGGTGGCAAGTAGAATTATCGGCGACAATTTGTTTCTTCGACTATTATCTTACAATTGTTGAACGGAAATGACACGATAATGATATGTAAAATTAAACAAGGTGCATCATCGTGATGGATTGATCTGTTGCAATTATTAACCATCAAATTAGCC
>Ga0214478_101100_pt1 | contig 14406 bp, 13 predicted proteins | sample M1_20Mar14CPVII9_2_FD_178001 | JGI IMG/M metagenome (GOLD analysis project Ga0214478, IMG submission 178001) | Marine eukaryotic communities from Monterey Bay, California, United States - M1_20Mar14CPVII9sort6BwellD7 | ecosystem: Environmental > Aquatic > Marine > Unclassified | place: USA...
ATTCGACATGCAATGGCAACTTATGTCGAGTCTCCTTTTATACAGGCAAGTTGTTGCGGCGTGCTAAGAAATCTTCCTCCTGGAAGTCAACTAGACCAAGCACTTGCAGACTTCTATTCATAAACCATAAGCTTGGCCTACCTTGCTTTGTTCTCTCCTCATCTATCAAGTAGATCACTTAACAAATATGCCGATATGTGCCTGCAACAAAGTAAAACAGATCATTAAACCTAACACTAACAACTCCGACTACAATGTCGATGAACAAGTAGCGGTATCCTCCTTTTACTCTCATGCCCTTGATGTCAATAGTAATTCTCCTACATTCAAAACACAGCGATACGGTAAAGGAGAAGGGGCAATTCAGTTTATGAAACTAGTACCAGTGTTGATTCTACAAGGAATGAAGGTTAAAGTTGTTACACAGGATACTTCATCTCCAACAACAACTAAAAAGAAGATTAGTTTGAATTGGGTAGATGATCTTGTAGGTAGAGTCGAAGATCTAGGGGATAATGTCATTACTGGAGAAAAGGATGACTGTGTCATCTTAGGGAAAGTGAGGTTTATGAATAGAAGTCTGCAAGTGCTTGGTCTAGTTGACTTCCAGGAGGAAGATTTCTTAGCACGCCGCAACAACTTGCCTGTATAAAAGGAGACTCGACATAAGTTGCCATTGCATGTCGAATTAGGTCAAATCCACCCCCTTCTGCCAAAATCTTGGAGTTATCGGTGTCATTCTTTGTCAACTCAGCCAATAGTCGGAGTCCTGCATCGGCTAGTGCACTGTCTGTAGTGAGAACCAAAAAGTCATGAAGCCGAGTAATTCCATCGAGTTTGACAATCTTTGCCTTTAAATCAGTATGACCAGTAGCAAGCAACTTCAAACAGTTAAGCGAGCACTTGCATGTATCAACATTGTCAGGGCCCAGTACTGTGAGAAGTGTGGGAATAGATGACTCGTATTGACCGATGTGTTCCCGTGCATCTTCATTAATAGCAAGGTTCGCTAGCATACCAACCAGATGCTATTGTAGCATTGACTTTAGGATACCTGTACACAACTTGATCGATTGTTTGCTTGGAAAGTTGGTGGTATCCTAAATTATCCTTCCATTGCCTCATATTTACATCTCTCTCGCTACTATCAAGCATTAGTATGAAGAAACAGTCTATCTTTACATCAACCAATCACTGCTGTACCGCTGCCTATGACAGGAACACTTGGCAAACATTACTAGTTGCTCTACTTGAGGGAGGATATTGGTCGAGTTTCAAACGTACAATTGCTATCCCAACATTTGTAGATGCCGGTCGGTATCTCGATGAAAACCCAGCAATGTTTGGTGCTAATATACTACATATTGCATTGTGTAACGACCCACCTATTGATATTGTTGAGAGTATCTTAGAAGTGTTTCCCGATACTCCATTCTTAGCCGATAGTGTCGGAAGATACCCGTTACACATTGCAAGCTCCCTCGGCCAATCGACTGAAATTGTTGTAATGATTGCCAAGGCATATCGTCATGCATGTCTTAAACAAGATTTGGATGGTAAAACGCCTCTTCATTTTGCTTGTTCAAGCGACCTCACGCTCTATGAGGGAGAGGATATTCATCATGGCAACACGAAGGAGCTCAACTCTAGTACTATCGTGTCGTTGGTATCCATGGCTCCATCGGCTGTGCATTTAGAAGACTGTGATGGCCAGAATCCGATCGAGCTTGCGATCTTATCAAATGCAAGTAGTTCTATTGTATCTATCCTACGGAATATCAGTGCCTTGGAACATATGAAGAAGAGTGGACAACTGAGCGAAGAGTATGTCGAGAGAGGTCTGACAAGGTCGAAAGATCTCGTGTCTCCAGTTGTTTTGGATTGGTTTAAGGCTCTTATTGATGCTTGATATTATATTATATGAATGATTGGTGTTTGGCATTCTAGTTGATTTGGATGGTCTGATTCTATTCTTTTATACTTCTGATACTGTTGATAAACTAGAGAGATGTGTTAGGATACCGAGGAGAGGATGAACAGAATGTTGTTTTTTGTTTTACTTGAAAGGTTGTGTCCTTGATCTTAGTAATCTGCTTACCCTAATCACTGCTACTGCTAGAGACACTATCATCTTGACTTCTACTATCTTCACTATCATCAGATGATGTACTACCATCTTCTTGCCGCCAGTCAAGAATTTGCTCGGCAGGGTAGAGATAATGCAAGATAGTATCCTTAACTGGCCCAGGCACTTCGATACGGTGGCATGGATTGCGGCTAGTGGGGTTCACTACATCATCTGTTTCATCTATCTTTGCTTTCCAAAATGCTAATTCAAATAGTGTAGTAGCCTCCTTCATTTCATAGTACGTAAGTAGTCGAACAATTCCCTCAAAGACTGCTTTTAATTCTTGCCATTGACTATTCCTTCCGATAGCCATATTCATTAACATAAATTCAGTAAACGATTCACTTGGAATAATGAAGATCTGATCGATAGATGCCGTCAAACTAGAGATGAACAACTCATTATCTCTCCATTCCATACTACCAAAACCAACGATATCATTTACCTTGCTTTCAACTTCTGTTTGACCGGCCTTAATGATGTTATCAATACGTGTCGATATGCTTTGGAACTTGAACTTTTCTAAAGATGAACACTCATGAAATGCGTCTGCTCCTACATCCTCTATTAGAGAATTTAGGATAACCTCTCTCAAATTGATACAACCAGAAAATGCAGTAGAACCAATTTCAGTGATAGAAGATGGTAAAGCGATACTATTCAGTGATTCACAACCACTAAATGTTGAATACCCAATCTTCTTCAACCCCTCACTTAGCACTACTTCTCTCAGGTTAATACATTTGTAGAATGCCATATCACTAAGCTCGGTAATTGTAGATGGTATTGTTATATGTTGCAATGAATCGCAATCACAAAAGGCCGTTTCTCCCAGCTTTTGGATACCCTCGTGAAGAGATATATCACTTAATCTACTGCATTCCTCAAATGCACTATCACCAATCTCGATGAGGGATGTCGGAAAACTGATACTTTGTAATCTATTACATCCTTTAAATGCCTCCTCATATATCTTTTTCAAACCAACATTAAATACTACTTCCTCCAGTGTGCCACAACCTCTAAACGCCTCCTCTTCAACCTCAATAACGCTTGGGTGAAACCGTACACTAACTACATCCTTTGGAATAGTCTGACCCTTCCCTGTGTATACGAACACGTTTGGTGTATTGTTACTAGCCATATTATATCTTTGCAATGTTTATATAGTATAGCCGATATAGGATATAATTAATTAGTAAATGTTTCTGATACAGCTAAAATTCATGTATACTAATAATAAATCTTTCAATAATTGATAATTGATTTACTTAGTTATTTGGTGCACAAGCAAGATGTGAACAAGTTATGTCTTACTTCTTTGCAATATATTATTATAACCCGATGTTAAATAGTACAACGAGTGAAGTATGTATTTTCAACCAATATACTGTCTAGCTCTCTAGCATGGTATCGTACATGAGCGATTCGTAGAGTTCCAGTCAAAAATTTGTACCGTAAAATGCGGGCATGCCCGCCCAAGCTCGATTTGGCGAGCAAACGCAAAAGTGCTAATGAAAACCGGCGAGCAAACGCTTTCTAGTCCAACTCATTTTCCTCTCCCTCTCGTCAGCGGCATCTAGTCTTGATTGTGTTGATTACAAACAATATAGCATTATAAAGCTCTATTGTTCCCAAAGTATTGATTGAGAGGTCTACTAGACTCAAAGAGTGAGAAGTATCTACGAAGTTAAAGATGATCAACATTGCAACATGTTATTTTATTGGGGTTTTGTGCAGTGTATCAGTACCAACAACTCATGCATTTCAAAGCAATATTAATCTGAATACTCAACTACATGCTCAAACTCACAAAGCAGAAGGTACATATGGTATAGACGCACCCTACGAAGAAGCAAATTACAATCCACAAGCGGCTGAACAATTCTATAAGAATAAACGTATCGAATCATTAAGTAGAACACTGCAGATTGTTAGTAAAAGTTCCGGATTTATATCCAATACTATATTAGATGCAAAGTTAAATCGAGAAGATGAGTTAGTCGATCAACGATCAGATGAATTATTGCAATTGGTATCAGAATTAGGACCAACTTTCATCAAAATTGGTCAGGCTTTAAGTACACGGACGGATTTGTTACCTGCAAAGTATGCCAAGGGATTAGTTGGATTGCAAGATGCAGTGCCACCCTTCAGTGCCGAATTGGGAAGAAAAGTTATAGAAGATGAATTGAATATAAAGATTGATGACGTCTTTTCAGAATTGAGTATGCAGCCTGTGGCAAGTGCAAGTATTGGACAAGTATACAAAGGACGTCTGCGCAGCACTGGAGAATATGTTGCAGTGAAAGTACAAAGACCAGCTGTATTATCAAGTGTTGCAATGGATCTACACATGTTACGAACATTAGCACCAATGTATCAAAAGAATAAAGAGATTAATACAGATTTGGTTGGATTAGTCGATGCTTGGGGAGAGGGCTTTGTGAATGAGTTAGATTATAGAAAGGAAGCAAAGTATACTACCGAGTTTAGTAAGGCTATGAAAGATCGTAATCTTGATGCTGTATTTGCTCCTGAGGTTGTCGAGGAGTTATCAAGTATCCATGTCCTCACCACTTTATGGGTTGACGGTGTAAGATTAGCAGATTCTGATGCAGACGATGTGCCCCGTCTTTGCGGAGTGGCTTTAAATGCATATCTGACAATGATGCTAGATACAGGCACCTTACACTGTGACCCACATCCTGGTAATCTGCTACGAACTCCCGATGGAAGACTCTGTATCTTAGATTGGGGAATGGTTATTAATGTACCGAAAGATTTACAGCTGTCTCTTCTAGAGTTTATTGCAAATCTTAATGCCAAGAACTATGAGGACGTGCCAGATGATTTGGTCAAGTTGCAATTCGTTCCTGCTGGAAAGATTGAGGAGTTACGAAGCTCCGGTTTAACTGTTGCAATTGCCAATATGCTATCTCTTGCGGCCGAGGGTGGAGGTCCAAAAGGCGCCATGAAAAGAATGGTTGCACAGAATAAAGAAAAGTATGCCGAGGCATTAAGCGAGTTTGATGATTTGGACAGCAAGGAAGCAACAGAAGTACGACAGCGATTGTTCCGAGAAGACTGGGAAAGACAAATGGCCGAAGATGCCATGAGTCGTGATGGTAGTTCTGCACCAACCTCTACAACCATGGATGTTACAATGAAGATTGAACAAATGTCACAAGTCAATTCTGACGTCTTCGCAATCCCTGATTACTTTGTCTATATGAGCCGGGCATTCTCAACCTTGGAGGGTATTGGTTTATCACAAGATGAGAACTACAGTATTCTACAGGAGTGCTACCCATACTTGGCCAAGAGGTTACTATCTGACGATTCTCCCCGAGCTAGAGGTGCACTAAAAACGCTATTGTATGGCAAAGATGGAGAAGAGCTTGATCTTAGCAAATTGAAGGAGCTGAGTAGTGGATTTGAAAGTTATACTTCATCAACATCAAGTGTTGAAAGTGGAAAAGGTACAAGTGATGAGGGAAAAGAGTCCGCAATATCTCAGCTAGCAGATGTTATATTGAGTGAGGACAGTAACTATGTCCAGGATATCTTACTGCATGAATCAGCGGTGGCCGTGGATGCCACCATCAGAGATTCTTTACTTACTCCACTCGATCCACTTCGAAATCTACCCTTTCCATCACTACCCTTGATAACCTTACCCCTTGATGTGGCAAAGGCGACATTAGATTTACAGTCAATAAATGATAAGGACCACAAGGCTCTGGAGAATGTCAAGATACTGACCGATGCCCTGGGTGGCAGTAGCGGTGGTGAGCTATCCTCAAATCTATCCTCTGGTAATGGTTCAATAGGACCGGGTAGAATAATAGAAGAAGCAAATAAAAGACGAACAGCTCTTACACGGATTGGTTTGAGATTTGGCAGCTCCTTGGCCAATGTACAATCGAAACGTTTGAGGCAAAGAGCGGAGAATGGATCGAAGAATGAAGTAGTTAGAGATAGATTAGCAGAGCAAGGAGCCGATGCACTTGACTTCTTGTCTAGTACAATATCATCGATTGACAAGAGACTAGGAAAATAGAGAGATAAACTATATAATACACATTTAGATTAACAAGTTATATACAAGAAGGAGCATTCCGCTAACTTCTATTCAGTCTCCATCACAGTATCCCCACCAACTAACACGAGGGTAGTAGGCTGCTCAAGCCAATCGGTAACTGTTTTATATATTGTCTGCCTAGCCTTGACAATGTATTCACTGTCGGTCTCTTTTATCATCTGTGTCCAAAAGTGATGAGAAGCACCTTGAACACTATCACTCGGAGTAATGTCAGTGCCATCGTTGAATGATAATTCTTCCCAAGGATCGATATCACCGTTTAAGAATATAAGTCTGTTTTGACCATCAACAGCAGTATCTTCTCCATTCATAATTGAGGGGCCAACCTTGTCTTGTCCAGTGTTGGGGGTCAGAGAGCGCCCACCATAATACGTGAGAGTAGAAGCTACATTCTCTTTCACAGTATCAGCATCAATACCAAACGCTTCTTGGCATATCTCTAGATCTCTATCGATATCATGATAACCCTTTCCATAAGGACAATTTGAATCTTTATTACAAGTTTGATAGAAGCCGAATTCATTACATGTTTGGTACACCCAAGAATAATCATTCACATTTTGAGTTGTTGGGGTAAAGTCTTGTTTCCAAAAGTTTAGCCATGCCTGCCACTCAACAACTGTACACCGCTCGCCACCTCCAGGCTGTGCCTTCTTTTGAAGTTGATTAACATCGCCAAGTATGTCCAGCGATGACTTCATGGGACTATTCTTCCTTTCTGTAAGGATTGTATCACATAATCCTTTAATATTGCAAACTTTTCCGGTTGTGCAGCTCGGGTCATTGCTCTGAGCAGGAATAGTGATGATGCCGTCGCCAATAAATACTTCTTGATTTCTACGAGACGCTCGTAGAATATCGGCACCTCCACAGATATTAAACATTAGGGCTAATCTTTCCAACCCATGACCATCCTCGGATGAGTCATCATTTACCACCTTCTTACCATCAGCCCCAAAAGACGTTTGACTTTCCAATATTGCAACTGCCTGTTTATGACCCTCTTCTATAATCTTTCTACATTCCTTACTTCCACCAACTTCTACATTCTCAAGATCTAAGCCAACATGTTCATGGTACTGATGAAAATCTAATTCTGCTTGGATTGGTGCAGAGTTTGAAACTGCTCCGAAGATTGTTGTTGGATGGAGTAAATGAGACCATGCAGATAGCATACCTGGATACGATCCTCCAAAAGTAATCCACCTCACATCTTTAGCATCTTGTTCATTTGATAATTTAAAATGTTGTAATGCCTCTTTAGACTTAACAAAGGATATAATGTCTTGAATAGCCTGCCGGGAAGATAGATGAGTTAAATCCACCTTTTGTGCAGCATCTTCATTATTATCATCACCCCTTAAATATCCTGGTGGTGTACCTTGTTGTGGTGGAGTTGGGAAGGATTCACCATAAAATCTATGGACATAATATTATTATGATATGAGTTGCTATTGCAAAAAAAAAAAGTGCATAAGATATGCACACAGTACATACCTGTGTTCAATAGCAAACAAATGTACGTCATACTCCTTCTCTTTAAATAACTTTTCAGCCAATGCAACCATATCACCCGTACAATGTACCGAATTAATTAACACAGACTCGTCAATTGACGGGCCCTCGCCACCAACACATAAGAAGGCCACAGTTTTAGTTGCGTCTGTGATTGTATCTGTAATTATACTTGTTGGTGGTTGAAAGCTATTAGTTGTGTCTGTGGTTGTGTCTGTAATTATACTTGTTGGTGGTTTAGGGTGGACATAACGTGATGTATAGAAATATCGTTGTTTAAAGGTAGTTACAGTAGTACTATTCGTACTAGCAGGGAAGTGATCAAGTGTCTGTTCATATGTTAATGTCAGAACATCGTTCTTATTTTTGGTATTAACTTTATCATCTTTTTTTGATACTAATACTTCATATTTACCATTTTGTTGCAAATTTATATGATCTAATATATCAGGGATACGAGGAGGAGGTATAGCGTTTGATGGGACTAGTAGAGCCGCTAGTAGAGCCGCCAGTAGTAGCATGTTCTGTTATTCTGCTACTTTTGCAATTTTTCAAAAGAAAAAAGATACCTCAACAAGCAAGAACGGCTCTTGACCACCTTCTTGTTCATAGTCTTGTTGTATCGTTTGGAACTTTTTTTTATTTGTTAGGAACATACTCGTCTCATAAATTGCAAAGCAAAGTCAATCAATAATCAATTCAATCTCAACTCGAAAAGTAAAAAGCTAATATACCTCTTCCTCATTTCAATACTCAGTCCCGATATCTCATACAAATAATCATCATGAAGACCTCTTACACTACCCTTACTGTCATCTTATTTACTTCATCTGTATCTGCCAATAAGTCCACCGACAATGGTTGGACCCTAGAGCAATGCTTTCCAGACTCAATACCCTGGTACTCCTTCCAAGGAACTGACTATATCTTCACTCGTGAGAAGTACAACTCCATCTGTGTTGATTCACATGGCAAACAATATCAATGGGGCAAAATATTAGGCGTTAATCCTCCAATAGACGAGCCAAACTCAGGATGTTCGGCAGCTTGTGTTAGCGGCTACGGCCGGGGTGAAGAAAGAGGATGTACTAGTATGAAACCCGAAAAGCTCGTTGGATTCAATTACAATTGTGACGAGGATGCCTGTTACTGGTAAGTATGATCTGCAGCATTCATATTCAATCTACCATTGACTCGAATATACACATACTGATCCATCGACCTTCTCTTCTTCTCTCTCGAACTTCCAGTCTATATGAAAAGAACACTTGGTCGGGAGATTCTTCGCCTTGTTTCGATGAAATGGATACGAGTAATAAAGGCAAAGGTGATGTCTACAAAACTAAAGTCGAAGTAGGCTCGACATGCTACTCTCTTCAGACTCAACCATCTCCGACTGAAGAGCCATCACCGACTCCTGCACCACAAGAACCACGGGGCAAGAGTATCTGTACTAGGTCACCTGATCACGAATGCTACAAGACTGGAAGACCAGCATGTTGCTCGAGTGATGAATATGATTGTCCATCTTACATGACAATGTGTGACAACCATGGTGAAGGCATGTCAGGTACAAGTTACTGTACCTACGGTCCACAATTCGGATGTACCAACCCTGAATGGTCAAATATGGGATACCCGAAGTGCTGTGATGAACCTGGCGGCGATGTAATCAACTGCCCTATTGAACAACCTCCTTGTAATGCCGAAGAATCTAGTGGTGAAGCTGCTAGTGTGTCGACAGCCCAGTTTGTTAAGTACCTCAGGGTAAAGGGGGCAGCCAACAACTAAACACTAATAGCCACCGATGGTGGGCGTCCCAGAAATGACAACAAGACATTCCTCGGCATCTTTCATTGTATTTGCAATAGGATAATATAAATAACTTGCAGAGCTCATGAAGATATATCCTTGCTTTAACCCGTTAAACCTCCCCACAGGTTAAGAGGAGGTCGATCGTTCAGTGCCTTCTCTTTCTTCTCTTTCACTCCAGTATCAATGTCTCGCCAGCAGGTTGGGAACTCTCGTTTCCACATTGACCATCCATATATTGGTTCATAATGCCTCATAAATTCCCTTGCACCTTTTTCTTTCCCAAGATTGTGTGAGAAGTACCAGCTTTTCTATATATGTTTAAAATGAGATTATGTGACACAAAAGATTAGGATATTCTATAAAGGATTGTATCAGATCCTCTTTTACAAAGACCGACTTACCGTCACTCCACTTTCATAACCTTCCAACTTGTTCTTAACAGCGTGATATCCTCTTAGTCTATTGATATATCCTGAGAAAGTACTGTAGTATGTCCCGAAGAATACATCCGACTTGGATGCAACTAACATATCAACAAGACCAAGTAAATTTGTATTCAAATCTCCAATTTGGTGAATAAAGTCATCTAAGAATACGACATCATAATGTTCCTTGAATATATTGAAGAATTCTTTGTCCTTCTCTTGGGTTGCAATGTAGAGTGTGGTACCTTCAGTAAGCTCATCCTGAAAATGGCAAAGAATGGGAGATACACATGTAAGAAATAGGGTTGAGACAGACCAGCAGAAAAGGCAGCTCTTCCATACTCACCTTGCTTGAGTTGTACATCTCTTCAGCAGATATCTGTGTCTTTTCAAACTGATCAGCAAAGTCGCCTCTTCTAACATGAAAGGCGTCATACAATCCTTCACTATTCTTCTTCGTTATTCCAAGACGACGACCGTTCTTCTCTGCATTCTTCCGTGCATGTTCTCGTACGGCAACAATAACCCGTGCAGCGGCACATGTAATCTCATCCCTGATACGTAAATGATCTCTAACAAATCGTTTACTCCATGTGTCATGTTTCCAATCAGCAAAGAATATAAATGCATAAAAGTGTGTTAATAATCGCACACCGTCTTTGGATTGGATATGTAGTAACTTTGCATCTTGCATTTCAGTGTCATATATACATATCTCATCACGATCTCCTACCATTTCTCTCATACGTTCTTTCATATTGGAATTGACGGGTATTGGATTATTGATGTAATCTTTACGAAACCACCCGTCTGTTCCGTTAATTATAGCCGAGCCGTTATATAACGAATGCCATGTTGAATTGATTATATCAATTGCCTCCTGTCCAGGTGACGATGGTATAGCCAGAAAACATTCATTTGGATCCCACTTTGGTGTTACGCCAACACTCCGTAGATAGTAATATAATGGATACCAATCAAAGTCAACACCTTTATCAAATATAGTAAAATTACCCGGAGGATAGACAACCTTATCGGTATACTTATTATACAACTTACCCGCCACAGCCTGTTTTTTCAAAAATTCACCAATAGTAATAATCTTCAACCCACTATGTTCCCTCGATATAGCATCTAAATGAAAAAAATCTTGAAAACTAAATTTATATTGCTGTTCTTCACCTTTATGAGCATGTTTCTTCTGTTTAATCTGGAAGATAAGCGTTTCATAGTTTATGAAGATGTAGAGAGATTGGAACTTCTGTTAGCATTAATGGCTTGCAAAGACAATCGAATGAAGACATAACAAGCACAAATGAAGCATCCAAATCTCCGAGACCTCATATTGAACAAACAAATACACTTGATAAGACAATAACGCGGACTTTCCTGTGTAATCTTCTTTTCATTTGGTATAACTAATGTTCGACCTGTCGCGGCGGCTAATACTACTACAGTTTCGAATGACATTCTCATATTATTCCAACCGGCGCGGTCTGGTTCAAAGCTTAGAAACTTTTCCTCTTCTTCCTGTTCCTCACTATAATCAGCAGTTGAATCATCTCGCGGTATCCTACTAGGATGGAACGGACTAACAAAGTTTGAATCACTGGGTATATCATTCCAATATACCATTTCATCAACAACAGCAGTACCAATAGTACTACGTTTACCTTTATAATAACTACCAGTATATGGTCCATTGTGATCAACACAATTTAAATTTTCTAATGTATGTGTATCTTGTTTTAAATTGTAATATAATTCATAATCTAATTGTTCACGGTAGTTGGATCCTATGTAGTATCCTGAGTAGGATAATAGTAGCGTGGCGAGTATGCCTAGGATGATTATGGATGGTGTACCGAGTACGTCATTGGCATTGCTATTATCTTGGGTACTATTTTTTGAATTTGTTTTTGTATTGTTCATACCATTGTTGTTGTTATTATTATGGTTGATGAGTGTAGATTTTGCCGTCGGAGATCGACGTTGTCGTAAATCCATTGTCTACTTTATCTTCTCTTCTATTGCTATTAGCACTGCGGGTATTTTAAAAATATACCTAAACAATAGCCAAATGTGGTTTGGTTTATTTTTTATGAGAGTATGATAGAGAGTATGTCCGGGGGCAAATAATTATTATGAGAGATGCGAGCAAGCTAATCTACAACTACAACCAAAGAAGAACACTGGCGCGACCTACCTACCCGGCTGCCGACAATAGTTCAGCTAATAGCGGCGGATAAAAAGGTCACTATATGAGATTTATAAACATAAGGTACATAGGAAGAAATTCTTAGTGGCTGGCCGATTTGTCAAAGCTGGACAGAGTTCTTTGAGATATAAAACAACTTAAAATACATATTATACCATGAGCTTATCATCAATTGCAAGTGCTGGTAGAGGAATAGTTCGTAAGGGAGGAGGAGGTTTCATACGGAAACCCAGGTCAACTGTATTTGGTCATCCACCGAGAGGTCACGTTCATAGGGACCATCACAAGATAGGTCCAAGAGGTGTGCCTCCTATATCTATTTGTGTTCAAGGTGAGCTAAGAAGTTTTTATATATTTTAATGTTATTGTTATGTGATATGTGTTGCAACGAGCAACGAGTTGAAGAAGGTTAATATGATTGCAACAACGAGTCTGCATTCTCAATACTCAATACTATTCTAACTTCTACTAACAATCTTATATGACTGCGCTACAATATAAACTACATACATCAAATTATGTACACATACACATATGCAATGAAACACAAACATACACAAATCATTTTTTAAGACATGGATGATAGAGCATTAATAACACTAGCAGCAATTGAAGATCATTCAGCAAGAGAAGAGATATTGAAAAGACATATAATGGATGTCGATAATGTTGACTACAAACAGGCAAACAAAACATTTCACAAAATTGCAAGACATAATATACAAGGTTATTCATTAGTTACACTTCCATACAAGGTTGGTATAGCTACTGCAGGTTTTGTAGGAATAGCAGCTATACCAATGGTGTTTTACTTACCAACAGTGGAATGGTTTAATGAATTGGCAGTTACGACTGATATACCCGATGCACGAGATTTAGAAACACCAATGGAAGTAGCAATATGGAGTTGGAATTGGATGGAACCACCGCTTGGTACTTTATCATTCATCTTACTAACTCTGCAGTATATACGAGGTCAGCTTATTAATTTAGGAATCAAACCATACACTAGTTGGATAAAGAACCAACGAGGGAAGAAGTTAGGCATGCAATTCCCCATGTATGATAGTAAAATACTGCAAGCATATAGTGAAACGGCTCATGTTGAAATACCAAGTTGAAGTCTTTAGAGTAGTAGTAGGTTGGTAGAGATAGTACTTAATTAACTTTCTAAGTCTAAATATTTATATTTACTATTCAACGAACACATAACCGGCAACTCTTCTATTTGATTCTTTTCTTTGTCCCATCCTCTTTTCAGATCTTTAACTTGCAACATCAGGACAATTGCTACCCAGACTACCAGTTGCTTCATATGAAGCGCAACTTGTACATTCATCCCATGCCAAGTATCCAGCTATTCCAGTTGGGTCATATTGTGGTTTGGAACACCAAGCAGCTGAAGAAAAGAAAGCCTTACAGCGATAGATGGTACCATCTACATTGACTACCTGTTGAGGTTCGCTCTCCCAATTTGCATTGGTTAGGAAGTCTTCAGTGTATGTTGGTATATTACCACAGGTAGGTGCAGGGAGAGGATCAAGTGTGCCAGTACAACTTCCAATCGTTTCCCAACCAAGACTACCGGAATGTCCGTTTAGTCCTTCAGGAGGGATGAGGTTACAGAACTGTTCATTAGGACCATTCTTGCACTTGTATACTGTACTGCTACTTGAAACGTAATCACCTCCACTGTAGGTGATACTGTCATCCCAAGCATCAGGACAACCACCCAATTCCCAAGGCGGCAAAGCGTCACCTTGAGGAACATCTGATGCTGGTGGCGGAGTGAATGGATCACTTGTACAGCTACCAAGCTCAGTAAAGTCCTGTATCCATAATGCACCATAATGAAGGTAATCATTTCCTGGTTCGTACCCGGCACGGCCGCAGTTACTTTTGCATTCGTATGCGCAGTTCAGGCTTGAATCGGTTGAGCACGGATTACTGACTAGATCATCCTTCTGAATGCCATCTTCACCGCAACCATTCGCATCGACACAGACTTCAAATAGAGGAGGACAACCTGGACCATATTCGGTGTAATCGGCCTTTGTATTGAATGCAGTAATGACACCACCACCACCCTCTTCTTCAGGCTGTGGAACAGTAGTTTGGCTAGAATCACATGACCTCTCTAGATCAATCCATCCCAAATATCCAAATGTACCATCTGGAGCATGAATCTTACAAAATCCAG
>Ga0214478_101101_pt1 | contig 14384 bp, 8 predicted proteins | sample M1_20Mar14CPVII9_2_FD_178001 | JGI IMG/M metagenome (GOLD analysis project Ga0214478, IMG submission 178001) | Marine eukaryotic communities from Monterey Bay, California, United States - M1_20Mar14CPVII9sort6BwellD7 | ecosystem: Environmental > Aquatic > Marine > Unclassified | place: USA...
TCGTTAGCTTTCATACTAAGGCCAGTCCATAAGAGTATTGTTCTATCTTACCACTACCTAACACGGTACTAAGGCCAGTCCATACACGTAACACCGGGTAAACTGCTCCTGCCAAAGCAGACTCGGTACTTAGCACGAAATACTACGCGATTATATTTTTGTTTTAGGCATGATTTTGATGCCTGATTTTAAGCTCATAACCTGTTTAGCCGACTCTTCTTTGATATCTTTAGTTTGTCATTACGAGGCCGCCGGAGGCTGCCGAGAGCCAATATATCATCACATCCTCAAGTATTATGCATAAAGAGAAGATATCTATACTCTTTTGCTATAGTGGAACAGTGATACCGCTACTTTTATGCAAGTCTAGACACAGTGCATATTCTACCACTTTTGCATTTACATTGCTTCTGCACACGTATGATACTTGTATATAGGGTTTAAATTTATAGTTTTAGTATCTTATATGTGTAGAATCTAGTTTATTGCAACATGAGCTAGTTTTGGGTAATGTTGTTGATGATTTCATGCATTTTCTATGCATATATTGTTGTGTATATATCATACGAGTATATTGCAATCCAATACCCACCATGTTGGGCTGTAACTCGATTTCCCGTCTTCTAGTACCTCAATAATGCTCCTACAACCACTCTTATCATCATTTGTATTGTAGGATGACGCAACATAACAACTTGTGCACATCATGTGTGCATTTTATATCATCCATCAATATCGTGTCCAATCTATCCCTATACGGCCAAACCATACTATATATGTAGTAGAATCCATTGATTATACCCCCAGTTGATTTGTTGTACGTTATCTTTGTTGTTATACCAGTATTGCTCCGTGTAGAGTTGTTCTTCTAACGCCAGAATTTTTCAAATAATGAGTGAGGTAGCGAATGTCATCAATAAGGCTCTATCTCGATCATGGGAGGTATATAAACTTGATCGGGTACTTTATTAATATATATTCGTTGAGGGGTATCGCGTAGGTATGTACAGTCTTATAAAAAAGTTAGAGTCAACTCACCAACTTTTTTTGAGTCAAGCTGAAAAATCACAACTCTAACCCTTTTGACTTTATTCAAATTTAGAATTACTAACTCTAGCTTTTTTAACTTTATCTAATTTCTGAATGACCAACTCTAACTTTACTAACTTTCTCAAATCTCAGAAAGCTGACTCTAGCTTCTTTGACTTTATTTGTTTCAAGAAAAGCTAGCTTTGGCTTTTCAAGCTTTTCAACTGTCAGAAATAGATAGCTCTATCTTTGCTGACTTTGAAACATGGAATCATGAACTACTTTATTGGTTATGTATGAATATTGGATGGTCTTATCCAATGTATCTGAGGTGTATTTGAGACAGTAGATTACCTACGTTGCCTCAACTTAGGAGTTTGATAGCAGATAGCTGTCTCTCTGCTAATAGCCACTTTCTTTGACAAAATACATCTTGAATGGCATAAGATATATGTAAGAGTATTATATCACACAATAAGTTCATGTGATGATTTGCTTGGCGGTTATCTAAAGAAAAAATATTCCACATGTAGAAAATCAAGGGTATCCTTTTTTCTACTCCGGCGGTCTAATCTCAAAAATGACAATCAATGTGGTGAATCACTCTTTACATAAAACTCTAGTAAGTAGTTCTTCTGTTAATTATGAAGTAAAGTGTAATATATATACATTGCACTCATCAATATCTAACATTATTATCATTTATCAATCACAAAAAACTTGCAAAATACTACATTTCTACAGGTATAAAAAACCATCATTAACCGGTTCAATCGGTGTACCCAGTTGGTGAGAGATGCTTATTATAGTGCTGAATGATATCTGAGCATTTGGTGGCTGTCTTCCAAGAATGTTGACGATGCTCTCAAATGCTGGAACTTGGAGCGTGTATTGGAAGCAGAAATGTGGGGCGAATCTACCCCAGAAGAGTTATCAATGGAAGAGTTTATGCAAGAAGAAGAGGTATAGTGAGGTGATTGTTCGATAAGATGTGTGTTAAAGTTATCTAATTGATGTTGTTACAGAAAATCTCAACTCTAGCTATATTGGCTTAAAGGAGAAACGCAAAAGCTAACTCTAGCTTTATTAACTTTGTCGTATACTAGAAACACTAACTCTAGCTTTACTAACTTTCTCAGATTTCAAAATTGCTGACTCTAGCTCTTCTAACTTAACCTAAATTACAAAAGACTAACTCTAACTTTACTAACTTTCTCAATATTCAGAAAGCCAACTCCAACTTATTCGACTTTTTACAGGTTTCATTTGCCTGACTTTAACTCCAAAGTTGAACTTTTTTCTAAGTCTGGGTATGTATTATACAGTGCATAGCCTTCACAAATGGAGTAGGTCTCTCGATGCATCAACTTCTATCATTTTTTTTGATGGGTGGATAGAAGTATACATTCCGTAGTAACTATGGTAGTTCATAGTATAAATCACTTTGGATATCATAACCAATTATATCTTTATTACGTATCTACAGTAGTTTGTTGTCAACTATTGTATTTATGGAGCATAGCGTAGTAGAAGATAGGGGATGGATAGCGTCATGATGAAAGTCTTTGAGAAAAAAGTGAGCGACGAGCGGCGAAGCCGCTTCAACTCAGAAAGGTTACTACCTAAAGAGTTACTTAGGTAATTACCTTGGCCTATTATCAGGCATGAAAATCATGCCTAAATCGTATCCATGAGTAGATATTGTGAGACCAACTAGCCCTTTTTCCTAAGTAAGAGGTAACGTACATACATACATACATACAACGTACACGGTGTACTCGAATGCGTATCCAATTGACACTCCCCATTCGACATATTATTCAGGAATATCTCCAGTGTTACCATACCAGAAAAGAATTGGCTTCAACATGCTCCAAACATTACGATAACTCCAATGCTTGCTAAGGATGTCGGCAGGATTGATCTTGCCAGGAATGTGCACATAATCATATGTACCCGTGACAATGGCTTGACGTACATAGTGCCAAGAGAGAATCAAGTGGCGCTTATTCAATTTTCTGTGTGGGACAGTCGCTCCCCTTACAACAGACTCATTATCTCCTAGCAGGATAGATGGTCCATCAATTGGTACCCCGAGGTACATAAAGGTCAATCTGTTGGAACGGCTCTGCTCTATAGCGGTCCTTGCTGCAAGTTCCTCTGTACTGAACGTAGCAACTTCTGGTGTTGCTTGTTTCTTAGAGTACCAATCAAAGGGAGTCTGATTGACGAAATGTAGAATACCTGTGACAGCCTTCCCATCAAGAATGTTGTGCATAAGGTTGGAATCAGCATAAGTGATAAGCTTGACTGGTTTACCTTTTGGTTCTGGAATGTCATGTGGAACTCTTCTTCAGAACCAGCATAAACTGTTTTGGACCAGTCATACCTCTCGATAACGGCATCAGAGATGTCAGGCATATCAGTACGAATGCGAATAGCTCCATTGTTCATCTTTGACAGATATCCAATTACTTTCTTAAGACATAAACAGTTTTGTACCAATCATATCTATTGATCTCAGCATCTGAAATGTCAGGCATATCGGTACGGATACAAACAGCTCCACGATCCATCTTTGATAAATAACCAATTACACGCTTGATACGGTCAAAGTCAAGGTGTCCACGACGAGGTTTAGCACGGAAGCTCGAGAGGGTCATTACATGTACGGAGATATCGAACCGTCCAAGTTGTGTTACCCACTGGGTACAACCAATAAGAGATTGATAAATTCGGGTTTCATCCTCATCTAGAAAGTCCGATTCGTCAAGCTCAGGATGATCATTCTCCTCGAGTGGGGACGCATAATGTTTCGGCTTTACGCCAAAGAGTAACTTGTATTGATCACCCATCTTCTTTAGATAGTTCTTGGGGGAATAGCAAAGTCGACCATCACTATCACGGAAGTAATTCAACCAAGTAGAACATCAATTTCACCGGTTCCCTTAAGCTTGAAGTTGTTCGGTTTTGCCTCAAGAGCGTCAATAATGGCTTGGGGATTCTTTGATGCAATGGTCAAATCATCGACATAGGTAGCAATATACTCGTAGTGGTCACCCATGTCTCTCATCCAGATATCGGGCTCAGCATGACTAGGGACAAACTTCATATCCCGTAGGACTCCAGAAAAGCGTTCATGCCATCGAATTGAGCTAGTTTTCAAACCATACAAGGCCTTCCTGATAACAAAGATGTGTCCTTCAAGCTCCCCAAATTCTGGTCCAGGATGACGTATACCTCTCATTTGTATAGGCTTCAAGATATGCATTTCCAATGTCAGTTTGCCATACTTTAAGGTTATTCAGTTCGGCAATGAATGTTACAATTCGTATACCACGTAGGCTTACAACCCCGGAGTAGATACTTTCTAGAGGTGTCTCAGTGAGATGTCCACCTGCAACAACACAAGCTTTGAATCAACCATCATGTTTGACATCGTAGACAAAGTGGAGATTAATCTTCTTGTATCCATCAGGTGCTCTATTGGATGATCTATGACCGCGGTCATCAAAAGTCTCATACTCAAACAGCTGGTTCTTTTCAAGCTTTTCAGCATTCGCCCACTTGGTGTTGCCATTGATTCGATCCAAGTCCATAGCTTGTTGATGGCGGTTATGTCCGTTCTTATATACTGGGGTGGTTCTGAACGACTTTAGCTTGGCCTGCTTAATCATCCTGAGGAGAGTCTTGCTGTTCTTTGCTGCTGCTCTAATTTTCATTCGAGGGCTTTCCCACTTGTCAATTAGATCATGATCACGAGCATATTCAGCAAGCATGTACTTATCTCCGGCATAGATGTTGGTAATTGGTTCCCACGAACGCTCCCCAGATTCCCATTCAATTAGAACTTTCCATTTCTCCTTCTTATTCTTTGGTGCACGATGGTCCAGGATCTTGCGGAAACGCCAAGTGCCAACATCATATTCCTTCTGCTCTTCAATGAGTTCCATGAGATCATTGTATTCAATAAGTTCTTCGAAGTTGCTCCCACCAATCTTTGCCTTGAACTTGACACGCTGTGGGTCAGAATCAAGCTGACCTTTAAATTCCTCTACCACCGCAGTGATTTGTGCACGGCGACGACTTCCATCTGTCTCTTCTCTTAGCAAAAAAGTTCGATTTAACATTTTCTCAATCCCAATGGGAATTGGGCTTGGTTCTCCTTGTTCTGGGTTTCCACGTGACTTGACCAACTCACCAACGGGAACGTCATCTGGCTCCCCATTTGGGCGTGACGGAAATGGTTCCACTCCATACTTTTCATATAGTCGTTCATCAAGGCGGAATAGTAATGCTCTGCTAAGGGTCTGACCTTCATTGTATACTTTGAAACATCCTGCATTTCCAACCAAGTCTGAAAAAACCAACGAAGCGTACAAGTATCTTGGTAGAGGTAGAAGGGAATGTAGTGAGGTGATTGTGGATCAACACTGGCTCCCAAAATTGGAACTGAGTCATGACACTGATGTCGGGCGTCTGTCCATATAGCTTCTCATAAAGGTGTGCGATGATTGAGTACACTGCGAGCAGTACGTTCATGATGTACATGACATAATGGACGATGAGTACCCAAGCTTCAGGAGGAGCACCACTGTAGTCAGCGACATAGTTCGTGACAGGATTCTGTGCAGCCAAATCTGGAGATACGCATCCAATTGGTGTTGGTCTTATGACGAAGGTTCATCATGAATAAGAACCCTCTACTCGGGCAGGTGCAGTTTACCCGGTGTTCAGAGAGTTAATAAGTATCACTCAAATATAGTAGTCGGTGTGCTTGAATCAATAGGGTTCATGTTCAATACAATAAAGGAATGCAATAGATTGGTGGTGGTCCTGTTTAACCGGTAATCGCCAAATACTCGCCAAAATTTATTCTTATATTGACCGAACGGACAGAGGACAATTAAAAACTGGTGGAGTTACCGGTAGGGTAAACTGATGAGCTTATACTTTAGAAGAATAAGAAGAATAATAGACGTTGTCTAGTTGTAGTTTATACTGCGTATTGTAATCTGTCTCCAACGACGTTGGACTTTACGGATGATATTGAATTGTAAGACCATTCATTTGTTAGATTAACAGTCTCGCTCTATGGGAAGAGCAGGTTTATTCAATTAATTAATGTTATACTATACATCGCAAGCAGAAGAATAGTAACTTGAGGTCTACTAACTGGTAACTGAGGGAGTCGTATATATAACCCTGTCCTTACCTCGGATGTACCATGGCATAAAATAAAATTGGGTGGAATTGGCCAGCATCATAACCACCAACCGTGAACAACCCGACGTAGTAAACCAACAAATATCAAATGCAAGATATTATTAACAAGATGTCTGATACGGACATTAAACCAATGGTTGACCCAAGTCCCCCACGAGATACTACTGTCACCATCGCTGATGGAGGAACGCCGCCATTAGATGATACCACGTATGATTTGCTACTACGTGTAGATACTCGCCCGGAGAATCGCAAGTTAAGGCACATCATAAATGAGCCTGGTCCCAACAACCAAGACATTTATAATCACATTATGATGATTATGAGGGAACTACTCAATATTGCACCGGATTCTACATTAGATAACTTAATATCAGCCCGCATACGCCTGCAGAATACCAAATGGTTGAAATATTTCCTTATGGACTTAGATCTTAATAATTATGATAATAATAATGATAATTACGAGTGGATATGTTCTCTGGAGAGAGATGGAATAATTGACGAGGATCAATTGGACGAACTATTGTGCATTGATTTTTATCTCAACTTCATCCAGAATAGTACGGGGCCAATATCTGATGGGTATGCTGATATCACCAAGTGCACACGTGATGATTTTGTAAGGTTTACAAAATGGACTGACACATTCGGAATTGACACATTCGGAATAGAGTATAATGAGAAGGAGGCCATTGAATCAAAAGAACGTGGTACACCAGATATTGAATTTTATGGTGCTTTATTACCAGCATGTGGTATGCTACCAACACTACAATTACCATGTCTATATGGTCTTACTGCTTCACCCGATACAATTACAAAGTCGGATATTAATGAATTAAGGGTCGTATCAGTACCCGAGGTTGAAATTGTATCGGATGGGGATCATAATATGGGCAGTAGTGGGGGAGACAGTGGTGATATTGTGCCAACCGCAGAGGACGATAAGGGTAGTATTTTAGCAGCTACGGATAAAGTTGGAATTGGTTTATTGGGCAGTAGTGAATTAAGCAATAGGAATTCGGGTGGACTATTAATTGCGGATGAGAGTATCCACGTCGGGAAGGAACCAGATGAAATTAAAAGTGCTGACACCGAGTTTAGTTCCAGTATTGATAGTGTCGAGGAAGACATTACAACGAGGATTGCCGCCGCTACCAAAATACAACATTTATTCAAGGAATACCGATCAAAACAGTGTATAGTGCGCAAGATTGCTGCCGCTGAAGAATGTAGGAATGCCAAAGATTGTGAGCTCTGGATAATGTACAAGGTCAAGAGAATGCAAGACAAGAAGAACCAGCGGTCCATCTCAAGGCATATCACAGGATCTGGACGAAAATACCAAGAGGCTGTGTCCGAGGTTTTACCAAGTGTCATCATTATCCAGAAGTATACCCGTAGGTATATTGCCAAGAAGAAGGTTAATTCAACAAGAGGATGTGCATACCGTTGACGCACTAATGGCAGCCATACCAGTTGGGGCACCCTTGAGGCTAGTTATGATGTTTCTGAACAAACACATATATCAGCCACTGCATCGACAGCTCAATATACACTACCCGGCACTCATCGTATACCTGCCCAAGCATCGAGATTCTCCCAACAATCTTCACACATTATATTGCCATACGAGTCGATAAGATATATAACTAGTTATTATTCTCTTGTATTGATGTTCATTCTATCGTTAGTTTAATAATATTATAAGCACAAACTCTGATTAGTGGAGATGGATCTTTCATCGGTACTATATAACAATACCACATTCGCTTCTTCATATAAGATACATCTATCTCCATTTCTGTACACATGTCTTACTGTACATAGGGTAGTACCATATTCTATCGGTCCCCACGAGTGATGATCCATTACTTGTTATGTTCATCAGTCGCATTCCTCTTTGTACACTTGAATAGAAATCTACCCAACAATTTTTCCTTTCTCTCAATAGGCAGAATCTTCGTTAGAGCATCTGCAAGGTTTGTTTCTGTATCTTCCTTGGCGTGTCTCATAATCTTGGCGGCTACGGCCTCTCGGCATATATGATAATTAATCGCGTTATGCTTCTTGCCCAATTGTGATTCAGCCCTTGATACATTCTTAAACACGGCTTCATTATCAGAGTATGTGTTTGCGGGCCCTGTTAATGGTACCCCAAAACATTTAAGCTTGATACGCGTCGCAACTACTAAGTCCCGAGCTATCCTCATGGCTACTAGCTCAGATCCATACGTCGCGCTCTCAACTGTATTTTGTTTCTTGCAATATGCAGTGGTAACAGTATTCTGTACTAGTATAAGTACCCCTGTATGTGACCTACGAGTTACCACATTACCTGCATGGTTCGCATCTACAAATACTGTGATGGTTACTGGCTTGCCCAATGGCTCGGGCATATCTCGAGGATCTTCCTCTTTCATGTCCCCATAGAAATCTGTCCAGTCCGACGCATCACATTCGGCGAAACTCTTCTCATCTACTGGTGGCGTAGTTGGATCAAATATCACGGCCCTTGCGTGACCTTGCTTTAAATGATGAACGATGGCATATAGCGCTTCAAGATGTCCCATCCTTGGGTTAGCCTGATACTGAGACATTATTGAGATCTCAACTAGCACGTCGAACCTACCAAGTTCAACTGCCCACCTTAACATTCCAATTATTTGTCTATACCATGATGCATGTTCACGATCACATTCGTCGGTTGCATCTAACTCTGGTTTATAATTTGTTGGGAAAATACTTTGGCATCTCCTGTTCTTACCCTTCAGCTCTAGACCTTCTTTCTTGAGCTTTTCTTCCACAATATTTACCATATTCGTGACGTACTGTTCGCTATTCATTGTCCAGAAGTCCCCAATCTTTTGATGTTCGCCATTTAGGAATGGTCTCTTCTCTATGCCTCCTCCAAGATACATCTTTGGGGGTATTATCTCATTATTCTTTATATCAAATTTATCCCCTATCATCTTCATTATTGTCATGGGATCTTCACTAATACATAGGACATCGTCCACATAGACCAATAGCATTTCATAGTACTCTGTGCCATCTTTTCTCTTGGCACGTCTCAGGTAAACGTCAGGATCGGCGGAAGTTGGTTTAAACTTTAGATCATTTATAATGAACTTTGAAAACATACTCCTCCATGAGGCGCCACTTGTCTTGAGACCATACAGTGCGCGCTCGAGTGTTAATACCTTGCCTTGGTTTTCAGGTCCCGTCTCAGGGCCACCTACAAACCATATTCTCTCACGGCATGGTGCGTTTAGGTACGCGTTTCCAATATCACATGACAAGAGTTCTAAATCATTGTGAGCAGCTAGCATAAATGCTATCTTGACGCTATCTCTACCCACTACGCTTGAATATGTGAGGGATGTCGGTGCATCAGTGAGATGCCCGCCAGCAACATACCTCGCCTTACGTGTGAAATCCATCTTGATGTCAAATATCATGTGGTTAATGATTTCTTGGTATCCCCTCAGGGCATCAACCTTGTTCTTCCTTACGTCTTCTGGCGATGGATTTCCTTCTACTTGTTTGTATGCAACTTGTGCCTTGGCCATTTCTTTCTTTATGGCATTTAGCCACAGATGGTTGCCATTCTCATCATCTAGGTGCAACGCTTCATCGACAGAGTGAGGCAGTCTAATACCAAATTTAGTTTCTGTACGCCAGTACTTCTTCTTGATCTTCTTAATACACCTATTTCTTTGCCTAAGCACTCGAGATACCCACCACTTGAATGCGGGCTCCTCGGCAATCCTTGCTGTCACTGCATACTCAGCCAATTCTATTGGATTACTTTCCTTAACTTCTTTCAGTGGCACCCAATTAGTGGTATCATCTGCCCATCTACATTGGATCATCCACCCTGCAGTGGTAGGCTTTGGAATTTTATTACCTCTTTTGTCAACTGTATATCCGTTGTCTATTTCAATAGCATGACCGTTCTTCTTGTGCCCACAGATTTCGTGTGCATGCTTAATTTCGTGGCCATCACTGTCTAGCTGTGACCATAAATTCTCTGCAACTTGGTTTGCTAACAGCCTATGAATCACTCCATCATCATCAAGCACATCATAGATTGCACTGCTCAAGTATGGATTATCATGCGCCGTCCCAATTGGGCGACCTTGGTCGTCCTTTGACCGACCTATTACCACGCCAGCCTTAAGTCTAGTTGGCCGTTCTGGCCCAATGATATCATCTACCTTTAATAATACTCCGCTGTTGATGAAGTTATCCATGTTGCTGAGATCGTATTCATCTTCTTCTTCTTTCAACTCTTCATGACGCTCGAATCCCGCAGTTGGGTCCCCATGAGCCCACGACACATCTTGATTTACCATGGGGCGAGCATATTCATCTTGTAAGTAGCGCATAGACTCATTTGTCTTTGGTACCAATTGAGTGTTTCTCGCAATCTTTTCACGCATATCTTTGTTAAACTTTTCTACCCTTTCTTTCATATCCGGCTCATCCATATCTGACACGGTGACGTGTTGTACAGTCGATTCCGCCACGGGTATACATGACTTCGGCAGAACCCAGTATGTCATATCACCTCCTACTATTCTGGCAATTCCCAGCCACCTTGCCAATTCACGGTTCGGCTTGGCTAAGTCTTTTCCTTCTTTGTGCATCCACACTAATTGATAAAACTCAAAGTCTAACAGTTCTGATATATCTGGACGCTTGCCGGTTATCAATTGATAGCCTGTCATACCATTTGGTCCACGCGGTAGGAGTTGTCTTAACTGAGCTATGTGTTCAATGCCAAAGCACCATAACCTGCCCGGCACATTTTTCTTCTCCATTAGGATCTTCCATTGTTTCCTAAGCTCACGTATTTCGTTATCTACAATAGCTATCTGATTCTTCCTACCTGCTTCTTGATGCCTCATTTTGATCTGTTTCCGACTCACCAATTTCTGAAAGTTTGTGTTTCTCCCCACAAACGATGGTGCCATATCAGTCTTCAAATCTTCGGGTACGCCAACGTCAGTGATAAAGACTTTTAGCGCATCAGTGCTGTGTTCATCACCTTTTCCCGGCTTAGGGTATACTGCTGTGAATGACCCGTTGGATATGACTATTGCACCCGTGTGCCCTCTGATTGATTTGGTGTTGGACTCAATGTGATCAAGTCCCCATTTGCCTGCCAACCTATTGTCATGCAGATTTAGGTGATCTATTCTGTATCGTTTATGTATCGGGTGCATACATGTCCTTACCCCGAGTTGAGTGGTATTATGTAAAATTTGTTTTGATCTGTCCAAGCCAACATTCCATATCTGAGCCACCCACTCAGGCGTGTGCTTTGAGTGTCTTGACTTGCTCTTGACCTCGTTAGCGGATACAACGTTTATCCTTTTAATGCTCACAGTATGCATCAGATCATCTACCAATCCTGGACTTACATCACCTAATACTTTGTCAGACTCATATTGAGCCCGATGATTGACTACATCTGCTTCACCCTTGATAACACTTGCAACATATCTTTCAACACTTTCATTGCTAGGATCATCCATGACGTCTTTATCTAAAATATCAAACACTTTTCGTTTCCTTCCTGGTAACTCCACTCTATGTGGGTCCCATTCAACGTCACTTGTCAATTCATAGCGTTCACAAGTTCTGAGCTCTTCATTAGTTGGATATCTACTCTCAAACATGATGGTAGATCCTGAGGTTACAAATTCTATTATGTCTTCTGTGCCAGCGGTTATACCGAAATGGCCTTCAGTCTTGAATGGATTGTCTTGGACATCCACGTGATTGTAACGGATTTGATTAGGGTTGATCAGCGAGTGATTCATTTTCGGACCAAAGTATAATGACTGATTAAATTCTAATAGTATCGTTTTGCCTCCAGGTATGTCATAAGCAGTTATACCTGTAGCAACGGGAATATCTTCTACCGTCATTTCATCCATAAACCCGTTTACTTTGCATACTTGTCCTGTAAAGCTCTCAACCATAAAGTTTCCTCCGAGGCAGCATGTATCTGCTCTACTATCTATCTCCACAGGAAGGTGTGTCATGTTCACTATTATTTCATTTTCAGCTAGCTTCTTTTCGATCATACTCACATCCTTGACGGATCGTTGACTGGTCACCACCTTCATTGTTTTATTTATTTGTTGACGCTGGTCTGTGTATATAAATATTTCTCCCCGTGCACGGATCAGTTTCACAAGGAATAAAAACGTGTTTCACAATTATGAATTCTGCTTCGACGGTGGAGGTTTCAACTGTTGGTTGCTTCTTAGAGGTCCATAGGATTGGATCCATGTTGATATTATGATATGATATTTTTCTATCTTTTTATTTGAGTACCAGTTATGATTCTCTGCAAAATATGTTTCGACATAATGCTTCTGAATTAAGATGGTTTCCACTCACAGGGTTAGGTTTGTTTATGATGGGAACAGGACTTTAGTTCCTGATATCTCCGTGTGTGTTCAGGTTGTATCTCGTGGCTCCGTTGGGGAATTTCTTACTTGGGCCAAAATTTCAGGAGTAGATTTGCCCATCACTGACATTAAGCATGCCTATGTACAGGCACCAATATCTGGCGAACAGAAATAGAACATAATCAAATAAGCAAGTGGAGTTATACTCTTCAACAGTTAGGTCATTTCTTATTTCTGTTGAACATTTATTCTTTGTTCTATTTCATTTCAGCGCTTTTCATTTCCTATTACATTTCAGCACTGTTTCATTTTCTTTTCTATTACAATTCAACACATTTTTCATTTTCTATTACAATTCAACACATTTTTCATTTTTCTATTACAATTCAACACATTTTTCATTTTTCTATTACAATTCAACACAGGACGCATACGACGTCGTCTTTACAAGTGTGCACCAGAGCCCATACCGAGCCCGGCACGTCCTCCTTTTGAGGTGCTACTACGGGATGTAGCTGACTTTGCTGCATCAGTATCGCTCACAGAGATATTTGCGGGTAATCCAGTACTAGTATCTCCCCTCTGTGCCTGGCTGACACTTCTTTCATTACTGTTATTATCGGCTCCTCGGCCTCTATAAGATCCACGATCATTATATCCCCGTCCATGACGTCCACCGTAGTTACGGCCGCCACCTCTACCTCGGAAGCGGTCGTATCCACGCCCATAGCTACGATTTCTGTTATGAAAGCCACGGCCTTGAAACCCTCCCCGGGCTTGATTGAACTGGCGTCCGCCGCCACGTCCTCTGCTATTAAAGTTGTTTCCTCTACTCATATAGTTACGAGGTGCTTGGCCTTGCTCGGCTCTCCTATCACGTTCAGCGGTGATATCATTACGTACGTTATTATCCAGTGCATCCCATATACGCGATGGTATACTGAAGACATTATTGTATGTCCTCCCATGAGTTCGGTAGCTATAATCAGCTCCGTCCCTAGTCGCTTCACGGACAGTTCTCCTTGCAGACCTAGGGGGGTGTGCTGGTAAGTTCAAATTGCCATATTCATCTGCAACCCTTCCAGTGAGGTATTGGACAGCTCCACTATAATCCTTTCTGTATTCTGTTTTGACTTTGTGGACATCTAAGGCTAACTTGTGATTATTGTGAATCGGCGACATCATTTCAACTAAGACCTTTACCTTGTCTTCATCTGCCATACGGCGATCCTTATTTCTCTCGAGGACATTAAATGAGGCAGTTAGGCTGTTCGTCTTATCAATAAACTCGTTAATGTAAGTCTCGTTACTGTATAGTATTGCGCCTTTTGCAATAACGCCCAATGCCTTGGCTTCTTTATGTTGCCTTGCATCAGCACCCTCGTGCTGATTGTACAATTGTTTCCATGCGGCTGCAGCATCACCACCCGAGACGGGGGAAGATTCATCGACGCTGTGGGTCCTCACAGTGTCCCAAGCGGAGGAGTTGTTGCGGACGGCAGGTACCAGGATAGTCCATAACTTCTGCACGTCATTCTCATACCAACTCCCCTCATGTAGCAACTCATATAACCGAGTCTGCTTTGGCAGGAGCAGTTTACCCGGTGTTACGTGTATGGACTGGCCTTAGTACCGTGTTAGGTAGTGGTAAGATAGAACAATACTCTTATGGACTGGCCTTAGTATGAAAGCTAACGA
>Ga0214478_101102_pt1 | contig 14374 bp, 8 predicted proteins | sample M1_20Mar14CPVII9_2_FD_178001 | JGI IMG/M metagenome (GOLD analysis project Ga0214478, IMG submission 178001) | Marine eukaryotic communities from Monterey Bay, California, United States - M1_20Mar14CPVII9sort6BwellD7 | ecosystem: Environmental > Aquatic > Marine > Unclassified | place: USA...
TCGGTAGATGCTACCATTTTGACCAACACTACGACTACTGCCGCCGCCGCCGCCGCCGCCGAGTATATATTGTTTCAAATCACATATATATCTAATTATCATGATGTGGGGTTAATGATGGCTATCATTCAACTAATTCGAGAGTTTTTGTGTGGATATGAGATTTCGCGGGCAGGCCGCAGTGCCCCCCGGAGGGCTAGCCACAAAGTTAGATTTTAAATGCTCTTAGCTCTGTCAACTTTCACTCCGCCCAGCGCCAGCGCTACACTGGCCTCAATTATTGATTGATACTCCTGGCGTGGTGGGTGACTCTTTAATACTTGCAATTAGTGTTTCATTTCTCTGGCGAACCTGATCTTTAGAGTTGTTTTGGTCGACGAACTCTACACTTATTGGCAATGAGTAATTAGCATTCGTATCAAAAAATTGCAAACATTGGAATTGGAAGAGCTCTAAATAAACTTATATAGCATTCGTATCAGTAAAACATTACAAACATTATGGCAATGGGAGTACGAAGAAAAGGGGTAGTGTGCCTTGCTGCATTAACTCTATCCACCACTACAATAAAATCGTCGGCACTTAAATTATGGGGCTCTGATAATTCAGAATCAGACTCGGCAATCGGTTCATCATCAACTTCATCCAACGGTAAAGACAACTATCATTTCGCCGATCGTGAACCAATACAAAATCAAGAAGTAAATTCCTTCGGTCAACCAACCTACGGAGTCGACTGTTCATTTCCAATGCATCATGGTAAATTATCAGATAATTATGCATGGTTACCACATAATGTCGATCCAGAGAATAATCCCACACCAACTGAATATATTGGTAAGAATGTACAATACTTAGGTAATAAACAAGCCGAGTATGATGAATTTATTAAAGGATGTGATGAACATTATTCAAGTGGACGATCATATAGTGCATGTAAAGTAACAGAAGCAGATCGTGTTGAAATGTCATTAAGACAACCAGCGGCCATGCAAAACTATACAGAATTGGGATTTAAGAAGATTAAAGCACCCAAAGCAGTTTGGGAACAGGTTAAGAAATTTTGGGAAGATAATAAAGGTAGGGAGAATTGGAAAACGGAGAATTGGCCAAGAGGGAATACTTATACCAATCATGTAAGTTTTTGTAGTATTGTTTGTTTGGTGGAGATTATTGTTTTTATATGCTATATTATGATTATGTTATTAAAACATTTTGCTCACATCTTGTGCTCATTCTTATATATTCTTCTTCAGTGGGAAGCACCAACACACATGGTAAGTGTAGAAGATACACGCCTTCGGGGTGCTGGATCTAAGATTAAACGCAATATTTGGAATGCTGCTAGGGATACATTACAGGAATGGACACAAGAGGAGCTAACCGACTGTAGTTTATATGGTATTCGAGTATATACCGAGGGATCAATCCTAGCAACACATGTAGATCGTATGCCATTGGTTAGTTCGGCGATATTGAACGTTGACCAGGATGTTGATGAACCATGGCCAATTGAGGTGTATGCGCATGATGGGAAAGCGTACAATATCACGATGGAGCCCGGCGATATGGTCTTATATGAGAGTCATTCAGTATTGCATGGACGTCCTTTTCCATTGAAGGGACGCTTTTATGCCAACATCTTCATTCACTTTGAACCTGTTGGACACTCGTTACGACATGAAGCACATGAAGCAGATAGACAGGCTGCTTTGGGAGGGAAGGACGATCATGAAGGAAGTGGACATGAAGTTGACATGTCAGACGGATTGCCACCATACATCGTTCGAGGAACTGTCGAGGAGGAACGGTGGTTCAAGAGTCATCCCAATCATAACAAGAATCGAAGTGAGAAGAAGAAATTCACTACCGGTAGTACTCCTGCTCATCATGCAGCACAGCAGGGTGATGCCGAGGCGTTGGGTGAAGTTATTGATAAGTTAGGACACCTCTTGAATGCCAAGGATGGCAACGGCTGGACTCCACTTCACGAGGGTGCTAGAGCTGGACATGAGGAGGTAGTCAAACTATTAGTTGATCGAGGTGCTAATATCAACGAACGTACTAGAGAGGGTAAGGGTGAGACTGCATTGTATTGGAGCATTAAAGAGAACGGAGAGGATCATCCTGTGAGTCAAATGTTGTTAGAGTTGGGTGGACTGAATATAGGCCCTGATTTGTAGGGAAGTGCTCGAACTGGAATTAGAAAACTTTTCATGAGGGTAGCTTCTAGTGTTTTGTATGGTTAAAGTAAAATACTGATATTGCTATTTGAAACGAGATGCTCGAGAGATACCAATTTGTACAAGTAGTCTTTAAGTAGTTACTCGATATCGAAACAAACATACATCACACATAAATCTATAGCAAATTATACACCCTGACGTTGATACACTGATCTTACAGGGCAATGAGGAGTGAACCTACTACACCCAATGCCATTGCCATGGCACTGCTCATCTTGAGAGTAGCACTTGAGGACATTGTTGAGCTCAAACTACTTGCACATGGTCCATATCCTGGATAGTAGTCCTTGGTCGCTTCATTCCAAAGTCCACCAACATCAGCACAATCAATGCCCATCTCAGAGTAGACACTTTCGAATGCATTCTTAACAGCTGCAGAGTTCGTAGATGTTGCACCGACCTTCATATTATCGTAAATAATCTGAGCTGCTTGAGGATTGGCAGCATGGACTCTTGGGAGTACAGAGGCTGCGAAGATAGCTCCTTCTGCCTTCTCAGTTTCACCACCTGACAACTTGTCAACCTTGTAGGCATACCTCAATGTACCTTGAATCATGGGCACATACATCTTGGCGGTGATCTTCTTGGTAGTTTGGCGAGCAGCTTGGCAATTTCCAGAGTCTACCTCAGCGTTACCTTGAGCAAATAGGTCAAGTAGGTCATAGTTAACCTTGGACATACCATCCTCGTCGACTCCATCTGGACCGCATGTCATAAAGTTTTCACAACGCTTATCGGCTAGCTGATGTAATAGCTTCCCGTCATCGGTAACACCGTCCTGCCCTTCGATACTTCCCGTGTAGAAACATACACCCTCATCCCAAGCATGTACAGAGTTGTAATTATCCTCAAGAATTCCCCTCTTGCAGTCATCAAGAGCATCTTCAAATTCCCTGATGACGTACATGAAAACGTTCATATAAGCTGAACCTTTCTTGATAGCCTGTTCACGTCCATCAAAACCATATTTGGAGAAGTCTGCATTACCTCGTGAGAACTTGGTAGATTCACCTGCAAAGGCCGCCTCAACCCACTGATGAGCATAATCTGGTGTGCCATAGTAATCATTGAAGTACTTAAAGTCAGTGTACGGACATCCAGGACATCCTTTGAGCATCTTATCTTCGGCACCTTTTGAGAACTTTGCACTGCAGAGAAACAACATATGTAAGATGTGAGCATAAAGGATACCACGGAATAGAGGCATATTGAACAAAACACACAAAGACTTACATAGTACGATCATTCTTATTATCACTCTCGGGAGTGTATGTGTATGGATACTCTTGTCCACCAATGTTCAAGGTACCATCCTGCTCGAAACATCCTTTGAGATTAGGCACCGTTAATCCACCAACTTGACATTCCATATAATTATCTTGTACGTCACTAGTTTCATACAATATATTAATAGTCTGTGTGCCCGATGGATAGTCGGCAAATGCTTTTCCTGATACTTCTCCACCATCGGTATTCCGTCCCATGATACTATCACCCTTGGTAATTTGCAATGATAATGGCGTGGTTAAACTAACTTGTGCATATGATTTGGAATTACCACCCTCATTGTAAATTTTCCGGGCTGCCTCGAATGATTCATCTGTTTGTTTGGCTAATTGAGTTTCAATTGCTAATTGATCTAAGTCGACGGCGCAGTGATCTGTAACCTATGATAGTGTGCAGGGATAGAGATTGCAAAGAACATGATTCAATATGAGCTATGATTGCAAAGGTCATATACAACAGCATCGTATCATATAATCATTGCAAAGAACAAAAATGATAACACACCTGGGATCCGGGCTTGTATCCTGCGATCTTTTCGAATGATCCCTCAGCGAGGGAGGCGGCAGAGAGAGCGATGGCAAGTGAAAGCTTCATTGGTATTGATGGTATGATGGTTGTTTATGATAATTTATGAGCAGAGCAATGAGTGGAAGATGATGTTTGTATCAAATCTTTGATGCGTGCTGTTGAGCTAAATTAGCACAATGAGTACCGCGAGCGCATGCCCCAGGGTAAAACTCAATTTGGGTCTTTAACAATTAGATAGATTCCCTCTTCGCGTGAGGGTGAAAACATAGTAGGGATCTTAGAGTTGGTATCTTTATGTATGTTCCTACCTCAGTGAAGTAAGTTGATTCGAGAGGATGAACAATAGAACTGTTGCTGCTGCGAGGGATTACTGTTGCTGCTGCTCTAGAACCAGTGATACATTTTTATGCAGCCGATAGGGAGTAGCGTTGTGCTCGTTCGGTTGTCGGACAATACAACAAACCTCTATACACATCAATCTAGAACACACATAAATTATGTCATCCACATATACACATCATACTTCTATTTCTAAATCTGCAATCATCTATTCCAGTGATCTTATACATCAACTTGAAAACAATCAATCACTTCGATTACCATCTACATATATTGGTGTACGTCGCATCCGTCCCAAGTTATTAGTAGCGGTAGGAAGTGGTATATCTAAAGTAGATGATAATAATGACAAATATCCTAATGTGAAGAAGAGGAAACACTCTTCTGATATTTATAATAAAGATGATGACGATTGGGTACCAAATTATAATGTAACCAACAGTAGTAATAGTAGTAGTTGCAAATCTAATAACACAACTAATGATCAACAATCAAGCAACATATCTAAAGAAGAAGAAGAAGTCATTTACAAAGTTACAAATCCAGACGGCACAAAACGTCGTATGACAACACAAGAGAAGAAACAACTGAAATATCAATTAAAACAATCGAAACATAAACTAAAGAAGGATGAGAAACAAAGGAAGCATGAACAACATAATTTAGATGCCAAGATGGGTAAGATGGAACGTAGACAGATGAAACGATTAGGTCGGATGAATAATAATTTACAAACTAATCATGAGCAAGAGGAAGAGGATGAAGAAAAAATACATGGCGAGAAAGGGAATTGCAATGTTGAACTATCAAGTGTTAACCAAATATCAGATGAATATACTAATCATGATGGAATAGAAGTTCCTACTGTGGAGAAGAAGGATATACCCCCAGTTATGTTAACTCCAGCAGCAACATGTGTAGCCCGAGATATGGGTATCTTACCATCAGTGCAAGGGGGAGAAGCATTATCATCATCATACCAATGTAGTCAAACTATAATGGATCCAATACTATCAGCTCAATGGGCAACACAATTGCAACAGAGTATGATACCAGCAGAAACATCACGGGGAAAGGAGGAGATGAGACCAATGGCATATAGATTAGTTCCAGAAGTTTGGAAGAGACTTTGTCCTGATTCATTATGGACGGATGCAGATTCCGAAGAAGAAGAAGAAGATTGTGTTAAGATGAGTTGTAGTTTAGAGAAGGAAGATGGCGAAAAGCGGCCTACTTTGTCTTCTTCATCAGCAGCCACGTCTCTCGCCATAATACGCAATTCATCGCCATCCTATGATATTGATGCATCCATTATATTCCGGCATTTACATCAACACTCCGAGTTACATATATCATGCGGGGCAGCATTCGGATGTGACTTCTTACTATACGATGGAAAGCGTGACGAACGACATTCCTTTGCTGGTCTTCGTATCTACAGCTCAAACGTGAACAATAATAATGAAGGGAGTCAGTTTCCAATACCAACAGCATATGATATGATGGGGTTTGTTAGATCAATGAATACAGCACGAAAGATTGCACTCATTGCAACAGTTGTTAGAGGAAGAGGAGATACAACCCCAAGAGTTTTGATTGTTGACCTTGCATTAGAAAAGGTCTTAACTGCCCCTACACATTATATTAGAAAGGGAAGCACAATCTTAGGATATGGTAGACAGAAAACAAACATTTATTGTTGATTGATGAAGGCAATGTTAAATTTACATTAAAACTTCTCCAAACACACCCACAAACTATCCATCAATATCTATACACACCCCAACCCTCTAAACAATTCTAAGATCATGTACTGACGAAGAATCTTCAATGCTATCGTCAAACATGCCCAAGATGCAGGATTGTCGGCAGTGCCAACCATCTTATACATTCTTCATCAACAAATCAAGCTGTCCTGATTCTTCTAGACGATGAAGTCTATCCTGTGGTAAATGTTTACAGATGGCATTTGCTGTTCTATTCCTAACTCCGTCTCTCGTCATGTCGATTGGATCAGTGGGTAATGATACTGCAATGGTATTTGGATGGATCTCCTGTTGATGTGTCTCCTGTTGATGGATCTCTTCCGTTTGTGTTGCAATCAACGATGATACTGGCAACAGTGCATTTTCTTCATCATTTACTTCGTCGTCATTAATAGTACTACAATTGGAATTCATTCGTTTCGTAGCTGATTCAAGTCGTCGTTGACGTGCCTCTTCCTCCGTGACGGTACGATTTCTGATACGACGATAACGATCTTTGATTGCGGTTACTTTTTGGTAGATGTACGATCTTATCGCGTTCCTATCGAATCTGTGGTATAAATCATGGACAATGACATTAGCCAAGGCACTGGCAGGTAGTAGCAGTAGGATTAATAGAATGTACCTAAGAGAAGTACCATCTCATTCACTTTCTCAACTCACTCTACTTCGACTCTACTTCGTTAATAAGAGGACAAGATGATTGACCTGAACCTATTGTATGGGTACTACTTACTCGCCATATTTATCTTCGCATTGTTGTCATGGTCCGTCCTCGGTTCGTCCCTTGGTTTTTATTTCGACTTGTTGCTTAGAAGTTTACTGGTAACACAGTTGAGCGTCGTTCTGAAGAAGAGTCTGCATCTGGACTAGCTAAACAGAAACTCTGACTGTTCTTGCCCAATACTATCTGCTAATTTTATATTAATACAAAGCTGTTATCATGCTTTGTACTTCTTACTGTAGGCAACATACTTAGGAAGTGGAAGGCTGCAATCGTCATCATCATCATCATCGTCTGCTTTGAGCTTTGGTTGAGTCCTTGACACCCTAATGTTTTTAGAACCATTCTCTTTCTCCTCCAACCGTTTCATAGCCTTATCAATTCTCATTCCGAATCTCACCATTCCCTTCTTTCGTGATAGTTTCAACAACTTTGTATTCTTTTTAGAATCAAGGCTGTCCAAGATCTCACTACCAAATCTCTCTGTACGGTATGGTCCTACTCCCCATACAGTTTGGAGTTCTTCAAGGGCCACATCCTCTTTGTTTGCCCGACGTGAGGCAAAGCTAACATCATTTCTCCTCAGTCTAATGAGTTCACATAGTGTCCGATTAGAATCATACGTATTACCTCGAAGACAAAGCTTCATACTGTTGTATACTTGAGCTTCATACTTATCTAGTTCACCAACCTCTTGAGGTAAGTTCTCCTGGTAGAGAGTATTAGTATGCGATCGTGTAGTATGTTTCCTCCCTTTCTCATGCTTATGAGTATCAACAAATCCAAGGTTGCTAAAAGTTGACTCGATGTTACATTCATTTGATTGTTCCAAAGCCCGACGTGTACCTTTCCTTGTCGACATAACCAACTTTCTCCTTTCAATTATAGCAGTAAAGCTTTCTTCGTCTGAACTACTAATACACCCCCAATCAAAATTGTCTCCATTGAGAGGTTGATTATTCTTTCGTTGTGCATTCCTATTCCGAATACGACGTTTCACCCTTTCCCAATCGGACTCGGAGTCTTCATCGCTGCTCCAACAAGTAAGTAGTGGTGTCTTACTCCTGTCAATAGGTGGCTTCTTCTTCTGTTTCTTTGTAGTTGTGTATGCTCTCCTAGTGTGTATCTTGGGCGTGACGATTGGGCTTGGAGGTGCCTTCTTTGTGGTGGTTCTACTAATGCCCATCTTCTTCTCTCGTCTACGACGCCTAAGCTCCTTTCGAAGACGAGTAGTTGGAGAGAGCAGCTGTAGTTGATTCATGTTGTTTATCCACTACCAATAAGTAACAGTTTATTGATTGGATGCTCAGTTTCTATAACCACTTCTCGGCCTGATTTTCGTTTTTTTTAGGTCGAAATCCATCACGTTTTTTCCTCACCTTGCGCCTTTCCTTCTCTTCCACCCGTAGGTATTCTTAAGTCATGACTACAACAAACACCGATACCAATCCACAGGTAACACCATCTCCTCTCAGCGTTGTGAGCCCTAAGGCTCATGATTTCGTCGATTTAATCTCGAAAAAACAACAAAAAGCCCGCTCTTTTGATCCGCCATCCCGCCGGGGGGAAAACTGTCATAGACATCATAATATTACAGTTTGGTATTATACGAAACAAGTGTTAAGCTTCCTCGTCTTCTCCGTCGTATGGACTCTATTTAATGTTGCAACTGGAGTAGGTATTAGAATTATAACTCGGCTGCCAACCAAAATATCCGTCAGTATTAGAGTAATACAGGTCTTGAAGTACCTCTATTACTTCTCCGTGCTTTGTATTGGTTTCATCCGCAGCGGATTGAAATCAAAGACTAATCATGTTCAGAACCGATATGCACGGCAAGTCTTGACTTTCATGTATCCTTGACTCATATACATTGCCTCACACACTTGTCTTCTTGTATCCATCAGTATCGGGCTGGATATCATACATGAGTTATTGAGTCCTCATTTCCTCGTAACTGCAAGCTTCGGGATCGTGACGTATCTCGTCCACAAGCATTTCATCAAATTGGTATTCATGACTGTGCTTGTATTGGTGTTGTGAAAACCTGGGAGAGGTGAAGATTGGTATTGAGATACTTATACTAGATTTGAATCATATTAAGTAGTAAGAGCAGAAAGAACTTACCTTCTCTTTCTTACTCATACTTCTCTTTCTCTCCATACAAATGTTCCTCTTGTTCTTCATATTCGTGTTCTTCTTCTTCTTCATACTGTTCCTCATTCACTTTGTATCCATTCGACAGAGACCCATTTGACGGATGCGGCGGAGGTAGTTCAGTCGGTATAAAACCACTGGCATTCACTCTCATAATATCATCAACAGGTGTCCATGTAATAAAGTTCACTACCTCAACAACAACCATACCACTTAATATCCCCAACAATGTAAATCCAAAAGCTGCATTCTTTCTCAATTCCAATACATGTAGTAAATCATTCGTAAAGTGTGTATCCATTAATGCTAAACTCCCGACTATTGATACAACAATCACATTTGACAGAACCAATGGTAATGATATCTTCTTTCGTATACTACTATTGCTTACTACCCTCCATAAAGAAATGATTCCAATACCAATAACACAACCAACAATAAATACTACCACAACTACATTCTTATTATACATCCATATTTGATTATACTGTATACCAAAATACTTATTATATCTTTTCATATAATGCATTATAGTAATCCGTATACACATTAGTATAACTAATAGTATTATCATTAGTATATCATCCAATAATGATCCGGTACCAAACCAACATAATAAATATCGTGCATATGTACCACTTACTATACCTGAACCAAGTATCAACTTGAGTATATTATATCGATTTGTTATTATGGAAGATAAATTACGATGAAAATTTTGTAATACTATGAAGGGTAGTCCTATTCGATTTGTTTGTGTGAACCAATAGAATGCTATTGATATATTTAGTGATAATAAGATTAGTGTTATTTCGTATAAGGTGCTGTATATGTTGTTGTTGTTGTTGTTGTTGTTATGTGTTTTGTTGTTGTTGTCGGGACTACTATCATCTCTTAATCCACTTTCACGACTACTACTATTTGCAGTACTACTACCACTACTCTTGTACAAGAGTACATTAAAAGCAAGTAACAAACCAATACCAAAGAAGGTAACAGCACTATTCTTACGTAATCTTATTATATTCTCGAAATCAATACTTACTTCTCTCACTAACATAACTAATTTTTGTAGTATTCTTGGTTGGATTGTATGTATTGGTTTATGATATATCAAATACATTACATCTTGATAGATATTGTTATTGGTATTGGTTGGAGTACATATGCCACATGTGTAGGGACATATGTTATGATAGAATTCTGAATTTATAGTACATTGTTTATTTGTTTGTCCATTTGTTGTATGTGTCAAGTCATAACATTGTGTAGATAAATCATAACATTTACGATTTGATGATATTGTATATTCAGTTTTACTACTAGTAACAATCTCATCTAATAGTAATACACTTTTAGTTTTGGCAAGTATATAATTTGATACAGATGTACGTTGTTGTCTATTATTGTTGTTATTACCTTGATATAAATCTAATCGTGTATCAAAAGCATAGATATGATCACCCACCTGTATATTAGTTACTGTACGTTGATAATTTGAATTCAATATATCATTATCATGTATAATTTGATTGTTGTTACGTATAATGAATATGTAAACTGGTAATGAATATCGATTACCGATTGATATTTGGATTGTTAATTGTGACTTCACCCATTTTATATATTCATTGTGTATATCTATAGATTGTTGCTGTTGTTGAGTTCGGTGACGTGGTGGTATAAACTTTTGATATCGACCTATTGTATCACCCTTTTTAACAAATAGTATATATGGATTATTATTATTCTTACTACTACTTGGAATGTGAAATAATCTAGTTAATTCAGTCTCTGTATTATATCGTACTTTTACTACCTTTAATATATCTTCATATTGATTAAGCGCTTTACCAACTGTAATTTCACCAGTGAAGGGATATGGAAAGTAATATTCCTCAATTGCCTTCTTTTCAATATGTTTATTACCAACGAATAATAGTAAGATGTTTGTATTATATACTCTTCTCTTCTTATTCTTGGAGTCTACTATTGTAAATCGAGTAGTAAATTCATCAAGAGATGACAATTTAATCATTCTACCTTGAGTTACTTTACTCTTATGTAATAAATCATTATGTTTCCGTTGTTTGATTTGTTGTTCTCTCATATATTGTTGTTGTTTCCGAAGTTCTGCTTGTTGTTTCTGTTGTTCTTGACGTTGTTTACGTTGTTCATCGGCACGACGTTTAGTATCGTACTTTTTACGTGAGGATGGTGTGCCGAGTATATCGTATGCATCTGTTACTTGACGGAATTCATTTGTTGCATTTGGTGATGGATTCTTATCAGCTAATTTGTTTGGTGTATATGGGCAAATGATGTATGTATATGAGTATCGATAGATGAGGAGCATATCAATGTCTCAAAAATATATACTAACAACAAATCTAAATATAACTTACGATGAGTCTCCCTAGCCTTCTTACGATATGCCTTTTGTATATCATCATTACTAGCTGTATGTTTTAATCCAAGTACTTTATATGGATCTAGTTGCTGTTGCTGTTGTTGGGCTGGTTTATTATGAAAGAAATTTCGTCTTGCGGATGTAACAGTTGATAGATTTATTGATATGAGTAGCAGTAGGAAGAGTATCGGTCTCGACCGCCACATAAGGGTATATGATATCATTATGAGCAGCTTTTGATATGGGATAGCCTTGCAAGACATTATCAATATGTAGCAATAGCTATACATAGGCGCTCTAGATAGCAGCTATGACTTTTGGGAGTACGGTTATAAGCAACCGTATTAATCGATAATATCGTACATCATATATTATGAGTACATTGTTTTGGCCCACGCCTAATAGTTGTGAGAGTTGTGCAGTTTGCAGTCTGCACAGCAGTCTGGTGCATGCGGTAACGTTAAGTGCTATTTGTCTCTAGCCGAATCAATTCAATATTATGGTATCAGCCAGAGTAATCATCTCCGAATATATATGCCCCGATGTGGGTATGATCGTGGTGGTGTGCATGTAAGGCAATAAAAAGCAGTTTTCAAATATGAAAACCCAATTAACAATAGTCATATCATTCGCGTCGTCATTATTAGCTGTAGTAAGATGTTGTCGGCAAGTGTGATAATACTCGAGTATGTCTGCCCTTCTATTGGGTGTGTTCGTTATGTTATACATTACATAATTCTATGTATCCCAAGGGGCTCATACAAAGTCGTTTCATGTTTTCAGGTAAGAAAATTCACACATGTTGCATTGCTCTCGTGTTGTTGTAATATACTATACGATATACTCTTAATTAGCAAGCTATCCATGCTTATTGTGTACATATCTCATTGTGAACTGATATGTGTCACTTCTTCTTGATACTCCAAGTTCCTAATATGCTTTTGCATTTTATTATTTTAGCAGACATATTCAAACAGAAACCATGAATTGTTGGCGTAGAATACAATTGGTAGTTGGGCTTATTACTATTGCACTCACTGCTCTCATGATGGTTGAGTTGAGTAAATTGAATAATGATTTCGTAATTGCAATTGTCAATCCTACTCTCGTCAGTACCACAAACAGCAACAGCAACAACAACAACAACAACATCCGACGTTGGGGCTGTGATCGGAAAGAAACACCATTTATTTTTATTCACATTGGAAAGGCAGGAGGGGGTGAAATTCGAAGAAAGATTGCCGCTGCAGCAATAGACTATAACCGAGGAGGTGATTGGCGGAATTCAGGCAAAGATGATCATTATTACCCAATAATATCCGATCAGGATGATGATAATGATGCCAATGGTAGTATACGCCATGGAAAATTTTGCAACAGTGGATATCAAAATTTTTACATACCAAACAAAGGAGGGAATACAGTATCTAAAAGCTTTGAAGGGTCCAAGCCCTGTAATGCAACTACACCTTTAGGTCATGCTATTGGATGTCCCGGACAGTACCAACAAAAACGATGCCAGGGATGCAACATGAACGGAGTAGCAAACTCAACAATATGCGATGTGATTTATGTCGGTCATAACATGTTAGGGAATGAAATGCATTGGCTTCCACCAAAGTATTTGTCACGCTGGTGGCATCAGTACTGGTACAGTAGAAATGATAATTCATCATCCTCTTATAACATCTCCCAAGATGATTATTTTGATAGAATATACCAAGGATTTCATTCCATAATGCCAAACCAACAATATCCTCAATGGTGTACAAAGAATAACATATCTCGTCCATATCAGATATACTCCAGGAATACAAATTACACAATAGATAGAGAGAATCCAGTGCTAATGGAATGTAGCAGAATTGCTGCTCTTAAGGCTGATGCAGAGATTGAAGCGTATTGGAAATTGCTTGGGAATAAACCAAATAATTATTCCCCATTGTATGCATCTTTACCACTACATCGTGTTGTCATGCTTCGAGAGCCTATTTCTTGGCTTAAATCAAAATTTTATTGGCATAAGGAGTATCTCAAATGCGCATGTGATGACATCAAGTGTGCCAAAAATTGGGCCGATTCCCGTGCAAGGCTATACATATATTATTTGTGTGGAGAAGACTGTCTCAGTCGTTATCAAACAGAAACAATAACATTGGAAGAAATGACCAACCAAGCAGAAGACAATTTGAGAAATTCCTTCTCTGTAGTTGGATTATTGAATGAAACAGAATCTTTTTATGACATGATAGAGATGGGACTATCTTACATGAACATGACCCAAAGTTTACCGGCGGAGCTTAGTGGAGGACGACATGCCTCGGGTAAAGGCAAGAATATTACGGAATACAATCGCTGTTCTGATGTTTTTGAAAGTGAAGCCTTCCGTCAAAGGTTGAGAGAGGAATATCCATCAGTGGCAGCTGCAGAAAGACTTACAATCTTGGGGTGGAAATAAACCGTTTCCAAAATGAAGAATTACAACACTGCACGAGAAAGAGGAGATAGTCTGAAGTTTGAATCTTCATACAAACATAATGACATGATTAATTAGTCTGAGATCTGGGTGGACTTCTGTTGGGACACACAGTAGGGGGAGCTGTTATAAATAGATTAAGAGGAAGACGTTTCCATTTCCAGTTTACTTTAAAGTAGCTTCAGAGGCACATATACGCTCAGTGCTGCTATGAAGTACAAGTTACTCGTTCGGTAAGGTCGAGACGAAGACGAAGAAGGAGGATGTTTATAGCCAAAAAGTCCCATAAGACCACCATCATCCAATGCCTGCTTTGCAATTGTATATTCTTCTATATGTAATAATCCACCATTAATTTCATTGCTGGAGTATATCTGATATGGACGAGATATGTTATTCTTTGTACACCATTGAGGATATTGTTGGTTTGGCATTATGGAA
>Ga0214478_101104_pt1 | contig 14355 bp, 9 predicted proteins | sample M1_20Mar14CPVII9_2_FD_178001 | JGI IMG/M metagenome (GOLD analysis project Ga0214478, IMG submission 178001) | Marine eukaryotic communities from Monterey Bay, California, United States - M1_20Mar14CPVII9sort6BwellD7 | ecosystem: Environmental > Aquatic > Marine > Unclassified | place: USA...
GATGCCTTCTTGAATGCGGCATTAGCCAAGGCACGTCGACTTAAACGATTGAAAGAGTTGAGTGGCGCCGGTGGTAATGCCAATGGAGGCGGGGGTACAGTCAAGAGAGAGGATGCAGTAGTCCAAGCAGTGGCAAAGTTAAAGCAAGAAGAAGAGGTGGCAGCCAAGGCTACTGAATCTGAAGAAGCAGAGAAGGGTGGTATTACGTTTGAGTTTGATGAAATGCAAGAGTTTACACGTGCCTTACGAGCTCGGGAAGATCAAGCGAAGCGCACAGGCAAGGATGGTAAAGGGGAACGTAGTCGTCGTGGAGTTAAGGCAATCGTCCCTGGAAGTAAGGATGCCACATCCGAGGGATCAGTCAAGGATGAAAGTACAAACGCCGATACTTCCATGTCCAAAGCACAAAAAGACGAAGTCAAGGTTGAGGATGTTGATATGGAAGAATTAGCTCAAGGAATGGAGGAAGAAGATAATGAAGAAGACGAAACCTCGGGAGCTTTCGGAACCACTGCTGAATCTGCCGGAGTCGGTCGAGGTATGTCAAGCTTCCTATCCATGCTTAATCAAACTGGTGAGATTAAGAAACATGCCACCAAGGAGGAAATGCGTGGTCGTGCCAAGGATAAGCGGACCTATGAAGATTATGAACAACTCGATTTACAAAAGGTTGTTAATGTTGATACTAATAATGCACACGAGAAGGATGTCGAATTGGCAAATCGTGAAATTAAGTTGGAATATCGTGATGACTTTGGTAGATTATTAACTCGGAAGGAGGCATATCGTGACATGTGTTATCAATTCCATGGACATGGTAGCTCGAAGAAGAATCAGGAACGTCGATTGAAACAGATTGAGAGGGAGCGTGAGGAGGCAAGTATGGCTAGTAGAGGAGGTGTTGGTACCTTGGGTTCATTAAAGGCTACACAGAAGGCTACAGGCAAAGCGTTTGTCGTACATAAAACATAATCTGTAGACTGTTGACTGTTATGCAGTATAAAATATTATTATTTCTAACAAAACTAATAACTAGCATTGGCTACTGCATAAGATATGTACATTTTACTTTTCAACTTGGTGGAACTGTCCCCCTTTTTATCCCTACACGACCACCTGTATAAATAGATACTACCCAACAGTATGGGCCTGCTAAACCCCTCTGCATAACTCCTAACTTCCGCCCGTTCTTATAAACAGATAATGAACCCTCATCTAAATCTAGTAGCATACCAATTTCATCACCAGTAGATACACGCTCCATTCCAACCCATGTTTCGTTGCCGCCTGAATCTAAACCACCATCCCACTTACTCGAATAGCATTGGCAATTAAATATGCTGGAATTGTAAAGACAGCACTGAACATTGCTGTTGTTGTATTCTCCATCTCCCAATCTTCGAGAGAAATGTTGGTAGAACTCTTTTGCAAGAGGAATCCCACTTGCTGAATGTTTTGCCTTTCCCGGTCTCATCACCCCAACTAGAATTGATAAGAGTTGTGATGATGGCCTATATGTTTCAAATGTTACATAATGTTTCCCTGCCCTCATTATATTGTTGCTAAATGCAGTCTCAAAATGAGCATATCCGCTATTTGTAACACATGTTTTGTCCCCACTATTTACATATACAGTTCCGACAAGCTGATCAAAATTTAGAGGGCCTCTCATTGATTCAAGATAATGATAATCTACTAATGAATTCTCTCCATTATAGTACGACAGTGTAGCTAGTTCTTCTTCTGTTGCAATTTCATGTATAGCAATACGTGTGCAGTCTTCGATTAGAGATTGCTCATCATTTGTAGTTGCACTGCCGAGCCGCTTACATGATAGTGCTAAATTGAGTACATCAACCGAGGGAAGATAGGAAATAACCTTGGACAAAGTATCACTATTGAATAGTACTTCTTCTTTGTGTGTTATACTATCACCCTCGACCTTTTGTTTCTTCATAGGTTGAATCATCATTCTGTCAATTGTCAAGTTTTATGAGAATATTGCAAAAGAATATCAATTGGCTTTGGGTAAACTAGTAAATGCAATTAGTATACCACAAATACTATTACAATCCACCAATCAAAAGATTAAACTGATCTCAATATATCTCAATATACGACGACGATTGTGTCGCAGGCCGCACTTCAATTCACCAGTCACCGCAAATAATGTTGTTTCATGTAAATCATAGTAAATGGGAGTCTTCGATAAATAATTGGGATAAAATCAAATACATAATATTATCTACTCTATGATAGTGATTTATTAGTGCTTCTATTACGGCTACCAAAAGGGGTGTGGCAGTTTGGCGCCAGTAGCACAGTAGCACGCAATCCATTAATCTGTCAAAGCAGCAGAATGTTAATAATCAAGTAGTAGTGGAAGGAAGCATAAAGAAATATTAATTGTATAAATAAGTTGCAAAGATGGATCACCCTAACAAAAACAAAAAGTTGATGACAGTACTATGTTACATAAAGAAGAAGTATTATTCAATAGTGATACATTATCAAAGATTATATCATATCTACCTTCGGTTGATGCACTGAACTTAGCTATTACATGTAAGAGGTTTGGTATAGCTGATGTTGATGAACAATCGATCATTAAGAAGTCTGTACACATATTAGTACAAGACGTTCATCAGAAGAGCAATTAGCAGCATTACCACATTATGATGGAGAAAGTTCATTAGCAGATTATCATTATCTTCAGTTGATGAGGGATCCACTTTTGTTTGATCAGCTTGTCAACGCTAAGTATTTAAATGAGGAGGACAAAACATGTGTTTTGCATAGCGGTGTCGATGGTTGGGCAACTGCAATTAGCAACAACATACTGAGGGCAGGAAAACATTACACAACGTTCGAAGTCAGTTATCCACAGGGAGACCCTGTTACTGTACTAGTAGGTGTAATGAGACCAGGGCAGGCAAATAAAAGAGCAAGTAATATTCCCACTTCCAAGCATTTCTACAATAATTTCTCTCGAAGATTGGGCCATGGGGCACATAATAATAAGGTTCATTGCTGCATGTATTATACATATGGTGGGGTTGGTTATTCAAGCAATTGGAGTGGTTTTGATGTTGATATAATAGCGGATAGGAGCTGGGCGAGATCAGAAAGTATGTCTTCTGGTGGTGAATTGGGAATGCTTCTGGATTTAGATGAGGGTACATTATCTGTTTATAAGAATGGACGGAAACTAGGAGTTATGAAAAGGGGACTAGCGGGTCCATACTGTTGGGTAGTATCGTTGAATCAAGGGTCGCAGGTTACTATCAAACGAGGGATCATACCACCAAATTGAAAAAGCTTTGAGTACGAGGTGATTAGAACACTAAGGAGGTGTTTACAAAACCTAATCATATTTCTAACAACTAGTTAACTTCATTTTGGCTACTGCATAAGATAAGTAGCCACAATCAGATTTACCCATATATGACCCACAACAGAACTCCTCAAAAGTCTTGGAAGACTAGCTGTTCCTTTGCTGATAATGGTGCCTTACCCTTCAAAAAGTCTTCATCCTCTGCATCATCTAAACTCTCAAAGTTGGATGTGTCCAATGGATCTGTAATATCTGGTACCCACGGAGCTTGGATCTTCTTCTGGATGAGTTTACCGAAGTTCACCTCCCTCAACCAGTCATGATTCTTAATATCACGATATCCCCCTGCCAAGCAGCCCAATCGTTCCGCTGGACGTCGTTGTAACATTCCCCAAATAAACTCAATAGCTGATCTATTAACACGGTTGTGTTCTTTAGGAATGTTCCACTTACCACGGACGATACGTTTGAACAATCCCTTTTGGTCAATACCACGGGCATAAAATGGTGTAGTACCAAAGAGCATTTCATATACCAAACATCCAAGAGCCCAGTAGTCAACTCCACGATCGTGACCTCTACTCAAAATGATCTCCGGGGCGAGATATAGAGGTGTACCGCAGAATGTGTATGTCTTGTCGGTGACAATCTTGGAAAAACCAAAGTCTACAATCACGGCATATCCATCCTTATCCAACAATACATTCTCAGGCTTTAAATCTCTGTACACAATCTGCCTTTGATGCATATGTGTTAATCCTTCCAATATACCCGCGGCGAAGAACTTGGCTGCACTCTCGGGCAGTCCACCATACACATCTCCACCCTGAATTAAGTTCAACAGTTCTCCACCCTGCACGAATTGCAACAACATGTAAATGCACGCCTCATCCTGGAAGGTATTAACAAGTTTACAAACGAATGGATGATCAATCTTGGACATGACAGCTCGTTCACGTTGAGCCCCACCGGCCTGACGTTGATCTAACAATTCACGCTTGCATTGAATCTTGAGAGCATATGGTACCTTCTTCATAAAGGGAGATACAATCCATACACGCCCAAAGGTACCCGCACCGAATAACCGATGGAACTCTAAATCATCTAATGATTCCACTGGTTCTTCTTCCTTCTCGCCTTTCTTACCCTTCCGTTTGTAATCCTTCTTCCTACGACATCCCAATCTGTGCAAATCTTGAATAACACTGTCAATATTGGCCAATGTTAATCGACCTAGAATGACCTCATCGGTAATAACATCAACAGTCTCATCACTATACTTATTACCACCCTTGGCACCACCAAACCTCATATTTTCATCAGGAGTTAGCGTATCCTCGCCAAAGAAGCCTCCGCTTTGAATTACACGGTTTAACTTGGGGTGTCCCTCACTAATAGCCTCAACACCACCACTACGGACGATATATAATGCCGGCTCGTCGACACAATCACCCTCCACGAATATCTCCTTATCCATACGGAAGCATACATTCTCAATCAACGCCGTTAGTAATTCGTATTCAAAATCTTCAAGGTCGGTATCTCGGAATAATGGCACCGAACGGAGTAAACGACGATCACGTGATAATAGGATAGCATCCTCGAGTGAACCAACAACTCGTTCGAAATGATTCTTACTCATTGATAGAATGACCGTACGTTCTAATGCCATGGCTGTTTCTTGATGGATTGGTGGTGTGAATGGATCACTTCCCCCGCCCTTACTACTTGCCGACATTTTACCCGAACCCATTTTGGAATTTGGATTACGTAATTCATCACTCAATCCAAAACTCACAGCCTCCTCGGCAAATGCCTCCCCAGGTCCCAATACCACACCCTTACTACTCGAGCTACTCAACTGTACTTTCCCCTCGGTACCAATTAAGTAAAATGAATCACAAACATCTCCCTCATTATACAACACCTCACCCTTCTCAACATTACGTGCATGCATCGCATCTGCTAATTTCTTTAAATATTCCACATCCAACTCAGTTAAACAATCAACTTTCTGTAATGCCTCCCTTAATCGTACATCACGTCTCATTGTCCGTACAGCCAATATTTGACGAAATGTTGATTTATGTATCCTCCAGAATGAACATGCCGAGCCATCTTGACAATCTACCTCTGTTTCACCCATGTCTCCACTACTTACACAATCAGCCGGTGGTGGACAATCATATAATAAACATAATTCACCAAAACTCTGTCCTGGTTTATTTGCCATACCAATACATTTCCCTGAACCCATTTTACCCTTGGAACTACTTGGTTTATAATCACTGAAGTATCGTACACTACCCTCTTTTAAGATATAAAAATGATCACCAGTCTCATTGTGATTTAATATCACTTCTCCCGTATATTTAACACTGTAATGTTCAAATGCATCAACAATTTGTTTCATCTCCATCTTACGTATATTATCATCATCTGATAACGCATTGGCAAAAACAAAGTTACGTTGTAAACTTAATGATATGAATGTTTCTTCCTTATCACTTTTAGGATAGATGGGTGGTTGATACGTGATATCAAATTCTTCTAATGGGGATGAATGGATGTTACATAATACATTATTGGATACTGAAGATGTACTTGGTCTTTCGTATTGTGGTTTTTCGGGAGGTGATTTCTTGAGGGATGGATCACCGATACCAGCAGAGTCTTCATTAATAGCACCCATACCCTTATTAGAAGGGATGGTATTACCAGCCTTCATGTGTAGTTCCTTCATTTGTTCCGATATTTTATCAATAGATATAGTTTGACGTCGATGTCCTAGGAAGATTTCCTGTTTGGGTTCTGTATTGAATCCATCTTCGTCTAATGCCGAGGAGGTGGAGGTTGTGGATGATGACATACTTGATGTGGATGGTTCAGAGGATGATCCGCCAGTGTATAGACGTTCAGGTGGTTTAGTTGGGAAGGAATCTTGACGTTTGGTTGCCTTTTTACCATTGGATGATGCAGGGGCCATTGCCGCGGCATCATCGTCGGATTTAGACTTTTTACGTCCTAATTTTGGTAGACGTTTCATTGTTTACGTTGCTGATAGTAGATAGATATAGAGGTTTCAAGGTGAGAGCTATATGGGATAATATTTAATAGTGATCACAAGATGTGCACAAAAAAAATGCAAATGACCCGCGATATATTGCAATACACATATATTTCAAATACATCAACAACAATGTAATATCGAGCAAAATATACTACCACTACCTATTTAGAAATGGGTATATATTCATATACATCAAATACAAGGGCTAGAGGCCGAGATGTCTTCTCTTCACAAGCAAGCAATCATATCAGCCTCCAAATTAAATGACTCTAAATGCATTGCAAAAACTCGACTCTATGGTATTATCGCCGCCGCCCAATAATAATAATAATAAACACCACAACCACCATATAAACCTAACACTGGATAAACATGCTCACCTTATTGATATGTTGCTGTCCTAATAAGCACAGTGATGATAGTTGGACTGAATGAGGATTGAGGAGGCTGATCTTTAGACTTGAGTTTTGGTTATAACTTAAACTGATCTGATCACAACTCGTGTTAGCGATAAAATAAAACCCGTAATAGACCCACAACCTTCCTATTTATTGCCCACTGTTGTGACAACGAGGCATGGTACTTCTAAGATACCATACCGGCTTAGTAAAATACGACATGAGCGATAATTTGGGCCATCAACTTTCCCTCCACTTGTGCGTTGGGTCCTCCTAATCACTCATCATCTAGCCCATAGTATGCACCTAGTAACATCGTAGTACTTTGCAATATTCATAGTTGAGCTCATAAATTATATTATCCAGCAAATCTAAAAATCAATATCGTAAGTATCTCTTCTTCTCGATTTGCAATTGCAATCTCCCCTACTACCACAACTACAACTCTAACTCCTCTATTCCATCTTTTCTATCGACCTTCTCTCCAATGCAATAAACTAACAAACTACATCGATTGTCAATATATCATCGACCTTCGACGATCAACAACCAACAATAGATACATATCGTACACCGACGTATATCATTATCATATCATATCCTATCACTATCATTATCATCAGATATCTATCATCCAATATCCTATCTCCTCCAATAATACATCAACAATATGAAGTTTGCCTCCGTACTTGCCGCATTAACCATTGCAAATGCAAATGGTCAGAAACGTCATCATGCCATCCGTCGTGTTCAAGAAGACCAGTCTATGTCTATGATGCTTGATCCTAACAAGGGTACTAAGGATACTGGTCGTTCTACTACTACTCGTAAGACTAGTACTAGTAATGATGAAGGATGTGACTTTAGTGATTTCACTGGAGATTGGGCACCCGCTGGACCCATTTGTGAACTTAGTTACAAGCCAGAAGTGACTGTTCCCTTTCAAAGACCAGACTTTGTAAACGGTACAGAGATTCCTGCCATCCCTGCTGAGTTTGAATTTGGTTTTTCTAAAGTATGTAATGAAAACCAATTTATTAGTTTGATTGCCGAAGAGGATGGTACAGTACAAGGTACCTACATTACTCCAGATTTGTTTGATCAAGAATTTGGTGTTACCGTCTTTGATGCAAGAAGAAATCAAGGTCTACATATTGCATCCTTGATTGGGTATTGGAACGACAAGAATGGCAAGTGTAGCTTCTCTGTTGTAGATACTGAAAGCAGTTTGAAAATCGAGGGATATATCAATGATGATGATGAGTTGCATGTTGAGGCAACTGCTCCAGGGAGTTGTAAGGAGTGTCTTGCTCCAACAGAAGTTGACTTTTCTCGTGATCCACCAACCTATGGACTACCAACTGGTCCATTCCCCACCACCTTCCAAGGAACGTTCACCAAGAAGGATGAAGTCTGTATGGATACAGATATTCCCGAGAATGAAGAATGCCGCTTCGGTCCTCAGGGCTCCAATTGTCTTCTTTCGTGCTGTGTTGAAAGCAAGGGTGGCAGCCTAAATCCCGAAGCCGAACAAGAATGTGTAGATGAAATACTTGAGCCCACTTTTGTTCAATATAAGGAAGGGTGTGAGTGTATCGATACAGTTAACTTTGGCTGTGCAGCCGAGACCTTCTTTTTCCCACTCCGCGCCGAGGATTTCTTAAATATCACGCATACAGACATTGACTTTGACTCACCAATCTGTGGCGAGATTACAGACGCTGATATTGACAGCTTCAAGTTCACCAGTGCTGGTGGGATTGTTTCATTTGAAATTGACTCGTCCATTCCAAGCATTAGTTTAGGTTATGCATTGAATAGGATTACTGGTGGCTGTCAGGGTCGTGCATCCCTTGACGACTTCCCACCTCAAGGGCAATCTGATCTAAGGAAGGATATTCCGATTCAAGTGTCATATGATTTACCCCCAGGTGAATATGCTTTTTCAATTGTATCATTGGGAAACAATATTGACTGTGATTCACCTGCCAAGTATAGGATTGAACTCATTGATGAGGAAATTGAGGGAGTTGATGTTATTACCATTGAAGAAGAAGTTTTCTTTGTCTGCCCTGAAGATGCCGATCGGGAAAAAGAAGGTTGTGTATCTAGTCCTGAAGATGATATCAATGCTGGTTGCTTCTTGGATACCCCAGTATATGAAGATTATACTGTTGGCAACACAGTGTGCGGTTCGTCGTCTTCTTACTCTGCCGAGTCTTGCCCTGCTGGGGGCGATGGTGGAGCCCCAGAAGGTCTTTGTTCTGATCGTGATTCGTACAAATTTACCGTGGATGAAACTGGTTCGTATGAGGTGGAAGTTGCAGCTGATAAGGTTGTTTTCGAAGGACCTGCTGTTTTTCCGATCATCAAACGTGGAAATACTTCTATCTTTGGTTGTGAAGAGATTGAGGATGTTGAGCCAGAATCGTTAGACTTAGAAACTTTCACACTAGTGTTCTCCTTTGAAACGGGTGTGGAATATGTCATTGATGTAGAAGGATTCCCTATTGGATTCGACTGTGGTAGCGGAGGGATAAACTATTCGTTCAAGATTAGTGGCCCCCTTGCTTCAAGCCTTGAGCTTCCCGTCTCTTCTTCGCCTAGTACTACCAGCTCCCTCAAGAAGAAGAACAGCTACATGGCAAAGCTAGCCAATGGTGGTTGGCAGTGGTAATGATTGATTGTGAAATATATGATTGTTTAGATAAGTTGAGAATGTATGAAATCGATGTAGAAGCGGGCAATGTTTGATGTATGATACGTTTGTTTTAATCAGTGAAAGCCTGATAGCAAGGAAAAGATAAAAAGTCCCTAGCAAGTAGATATAATGAGTAATAGATGAAAAGTTGTACAGAACTTAAGCTTATACCCCGTTTGAGTTGTCTCTTAAGTAAGAATAGCTTCCGATTATCAAGGTATACTTTAACTAGGTCTAACATTATCAAAACTACTACCCTCACACAACTACATATACCTCAACATTATACACGAACACACATCATATACACAAAAGCTAAACTCCCTAACTGCCCCCTCCTCAACCCCTACTGATGAGTATGAGTAGGTGCTTGTTGTGTTGCAACACCTAAACTAAGACCCATCAAGTTGTCACAAAACTTTGTCAATTGTTCAACATTACCCCCCTCCGATGACTTGCTATTCATCAAATCAGCCTTGAGCTGTGCAGCAATATGAACAACATCATTCAATGCATCCGTGATGATATCATTACGATTCGTTAAGTCTACTACACGATTCTCAAGCTCACGAACTCTTGCCACATCCACACCTCCCATATGTCCAGTGCCTAACCTCTCCTGCTCAGCCTTGAATCGGTCCAATACTTCAATGATAGGGTCCATATTCACTCCATTCTTAGGCTGGCATGCCTCATCATGGGGGGTTAAGCCGAATGCCGTACGGGCATGGATTGACTCAGGATGTGCATCAAGTAATGCCAAGACGGCAGCGGGGGAACACGATCCTGATTGGCAGGCATGATGGACGGGTAGCTTCTCTTGATCATCCTTGGCGGCAGCACCACGAGCATACACTTGCAATAAGATGGTCAATGCATGCTTCGTAATACCCTTCTTACATGCCAAGTGCAATGGAAGACGACCATTATTATCCTTACTCTGAGCTGCCTTGGGTCCTAACCTAACAAGACTTTCAATAACAGCATCCGGAGCGGCTTTGGAACATGCATGATGTAATGGCATACGACCATCATTATCCTTGGCCAAGGCAGCCTTGACATGTGCCCCAAGTAACTGCGTAACGACTTGTTCCGGTGCACCCTTCAAACACGCATAATGCAATGGCATACGACCATCATCATCCTTCTTCTGACTTGCCTTGGGATCAGCCTCGATTAATGCCTCAATACTTGCCATTGGTGCGGCGTAGAAACATGCACAATGCAATGGCAACCAACCATCCTGATCGGCACGTGTCACACCGGTAGGAAACGCTTGGATCAACAATCGTATAATATGTGGTGGAGGACCAAGGACACATGCCTTATGTAACGGTAGGAAACGTAAGTTACCATTAAATCCCTTGGTAACGATCCATGTACTTGCCTCATCGGGGAAGAGATTTAACCGTGTCGACACGCCATCCCAATCCTTCTTCAAGATTAGACGGAAGAGGATTGTACGATTTTCATAATCCACCTCACGTTCACCAACGAGTGCACGTCCCTTGGATGATCCTGATGCTACACTCCCTCCTCCTCCACTAACGGGTACAACTGCAGCTCCTCCACCACCAACTACACCCTGAGGCACGGCAGGACTAACAGATCGTAAACCAACACCCACCGGTGGTAAGTTACCATTCTCAACACCAATCCTAAATGCCTGCATAGCCTCAATAACAACATCCTTATTTTGACTATTCGACTTTTCAACTAAATTCAAGGGTGTGCGGCCTTTCTTATCTTTAACATTAATCGATGCTGGATTTGCATTTAACAAAGTCATTACTACACCTCGTGATGCACCATTACGACATGCCAAATGAATGGGTAACATACCCTGATCATCAATTAACGATGGACCATCGGGATATGCCACGATTAATGCCTCAATTAACGATAATGGTGCACGGAAGACACATGTGGCATGTAATGGTAGTAGTCTCCATCGTATTTGATTAGGATTGTTTGGTTCACGACGTGAGATCCAAGTTTGTACCTCGGACGGTGTGGTACGTGTACGTTCAATTGCTGATTCCCAATGCTTATTCTCAATAAAGGTGTAGAGCTGTGTTGGTCCTAGGTCGTAATCTGTTTCGGGTTGATCTTGGTATGTATTCTTAACGACTGGTTGCTTGTTATTGTTTGAGGATGATGGAGCATCATTACGACTATCATCACGGAAGGATGATGCGGCAGTGGTTACAATTGATGCATTTGATTTTAATTGTTTAGAATTAGTTGTTGCAATTACGCCACCTAAGTTATCTTTACTTCCACCAATCTTCTTTGATAATTTGTTGAACATTGTCATGATGATATATTTGTTTCTTATTCTGATAGATTCTTCTTCTTTGTGCTTTAGCACGGCTCTGCCTTTGCAATTCTTGTTCAACAAGGCAAGGGATATTGTCAGCACTCTCAATTGGAGTATCGTTTAGATTACTCTCCTATTGCAATGAATATATTGATTGCTTAGAGGGTGGTATGAAGTTTAGTTTGCCACTTCATACCATACTATCGCCATCAAGTCTTGGAGGCCGGTCCTATGAAAAGACGTCTAGTAGAACTAACCTTACTGGCCTTTAATACAGAGTTTGGACACCGTACAATCCAATTTCATGATAGTACGATAGGAAAGATACGAAGATACCCACTTTTTATAATTGGATTTTGGGGGGAGAGCCGATCCGAGAGTAAGATCATGGCGACCACTACTATCGTAGCTGAAGCGTTGCCGCCCTTAAACTGCTCCTCTATACAACTACGTGATAGCCATATAAATATTGTTATATGGTTCGGGCATAAAGTAGCCATAGTGGTGTAGATGTAGCAAGATAACACAAACACAAAAAAATCTTTTGTGTTCTCTATGCACAATTGCAATAATGATTATAAAACAGAGGATATCCCAACAATATAATATGGTTATCATCATTGTCCCATTGTATTCACATTGACATTAGAGATGAGAATTTAAATCGGAAATATCGGATGTCTGGTCAACCATTGCGAGCAGAGCACTCACCTACTCATATAAATATCAATGCAAGATCAAGATAGAGCCTCTCGTGTCAAATGGAATTAGTGGAGTAGAACAGAAGATCGATCAACAACTCCACGACATATAGCATTCTGGGATTCAAATTGTCCAACAAGATGATTATAAAATGCTCAGGCCTCTCTTGCTAAAGTACATCACTACATAATCATTGCAAATCAATATCGAATACAAATTACTATACAATTTAAATATAAACCATGTCACCTCCTTATCAACTATATCCACGAGAACAATATAATCGTCAACAACATGAACAACAGCAACAGATTATGAAATGGGGTAGCGGCTGGACGACGTCATCCTCGTCCCGTCCTCCACCTCCTACTCCTCAATTTCGTTTTATCAGCCGTGAAGGATTCACGACACCACCTCCTCCACAGTCATTAGTGTATCATTACCCATTCTATCGTCATCAACAACAAAGGGGATCGATAGTATGCAGTCCATCTCCACAGATTGAACAACGATCTTCTGCATTCCCATCATCAGTCTATCCTCATCAACAGTCTCAACAACAACAACAACAACAACAACAACCTCCTCCTCTTGTTAACAATAACATGAAGAAGAAGAAGAAGGTTACATTCAAGGAGACATGTACAGTACGAACACACAGAAATAACACACCATTAACACCAACAGAGAAATCAAAGTTACATTATTCTCGACAGGAATTAAGAACTATGACATTGGAAGCACATGCCATCTGTATCTTATCTCAGGAGTTACCACAACGATTAAATGAGGGGACACTCTTAACTAAGAAGGATCGTCGTAGATCGGGTACATTCTATAGTACTAATACCAGCGCCACCTCCAATACATCAGCAACAACAACTGGGCCTAAAGTAAAACGTCGTGGATCATGGCTAGGATTGAATGAAGATCAGGATACTACTACTACCGCTACCTCTGCTACTTCTTCTTCCTCAAACAACAATGGCAGCAGCAGCATCATGTTAGACTCCATCCGTGGCCTCGAGTTAATACTATACACCAAACGTAAACAAAATAAGATATTAGCAAACCGATCATTACTGAAATATCAACAGTTGTTACAATCGAAAGATTATTTAACTACAGAACGGAAAGTACAGGCATTAGCCGTGGCAAGTGTGAAGTTAACAACATGGTCAAGGTTAGTTGCATTAGAAACTGCACGGTTGGATGCCTTACGGGCATATGATTCTGATTACTTAATACCCATTGAACCGTTAGAAGGTGAAGATACTATCATGCCTTTTCCGTATTATAAGAAGGTGGAGGATAGGGTTAGTGAGAAGTACCAGGCTGAGCAGGAACATCGTCGACAGAATATGAAACGAAGACGTCGGGAATCTTATACTAGACGTGTCACATTTGATAGACCTCCCCAAGGTTATGATGGGTTTGACAATGGGAAGAGGAGGAAGACATAGTCTGATTGAGATTTGAGATTAAACACTATATGTAGTATAGAACTTCGATTGATATATGCGTCTATACTTTCTTATACTAATATTAGATATACATGTGTAGATAAAACATACATAGTTCGAAGTCGTTTCTCTAAACAAGTTTTCTTTATTACAGTAGAAATAGGATGTTACTAATCTTTGTCAATACACTTTCATCACTCTATTTCCTTATTCTTTCTCTTTACACGATTTCATTATCACACATATCTCATACCTAAAGCTCATGAATACCAAGCTAGCAACAATTAGTTCTCCTCCTCAGGGCACAATTGCCTTCTGGATCAAATGCATCTAACCTGAAACCAATTCCTTCAAATACTTCAACTCC
>Ga0214478_101108_pt1 | contig 14326 bp, 10 predicted proteins | sample M1_20Mar14CPVII9_2_FD_178001 | JGI IMG/M metagenome (GOLD analysis project Ga0214478, IMG submission 178001) | Marine eukaryotic communities from Monterey Bay, California, United States - M1_20Mar14CPVII9sort6BwellD7 | ecosystem: Environmental > Aquatic > Marine > Unclassified | place: USA...
TTTACGACTAAAATGACGACGGAAAATGTTCCTCTTTGGCAGATACTATTGTATTGTGACAGGCATACTTACTTTTGCTCCTTCTCAGCAATGCAAAGGGAGATGGATGTGGAGAAGCAGAGACACACAGATGAGGTCTGAAATAGTGGTAGGTCTAAGCGTGTGTATGGCTCTACCCAACGATCGAATGAACGAGAGCTGACTATACAATGTTCCTCTTTGGCAGATGCTATTGTTGTGTCATGACGAGCTTACTGTATTGTTTAATCACAATGTGTCGAGTGTGTCATCAAGCGAATGAAAAAGAGAGTGAGATTTCAGTGAGTGGCAAGTATAGGTAGAGTACCTATCTATCTACATACAACACACAACCATAATCAAAACACAACAACACTCAACCCCAACAACAACAACAACAATGATCAAGCTATTACTATTAATCATCTTACCATCATTGCTAAGCGGCGGCATTGCCGTTACTGCGCAACAGCAACAACTACAACCTACTACAGCCAATAACAACATTAACGACTCAACAAACAATAACAATGACAACAACAACATTATATTTCAAAAGACAATCAACATTGATAATCAATGGCAAGCCAATGTCGTCATTCATGAAAATGAAGAGCCTGTAGATGTAATATACGACTCGCTACGTCCATATGGAGTTGACTTTGTAGCTAGGCGACAAGTATTTGAAGAAGTAAAGAGTTTGGGCATTCCCAGCACGAAGGAATATGCTCAACTTTTCTCACAACAAATTGTTCTTGACGACAATGATTCATTCTCCAACACATTCACATATTACGACAATGGCATTGAACCAATCGATGTTATATACAACTTTGCCAAACAGCATTCCATCGAGTCGTACTTTCCTCAATTAACTGATACTCTACTTCCTCAACTCTGTGACCTTGTTCATTGTAGTAGAAACCGACCACGGATTTGGTCAAACGAGATACTAAGTGATGACAACGATGGTCAGCCATTGGGCATGCTTGAAGTCTTACAAGGTGAAGAGCCCGTCGATGCGGTCGATGCCTTTGTTCAGAACATTGCAGTCGATGTTGGAAACCGTGAAGTATTTCGACAAAATATACTCCAGGTTATTTGCAAGTCTATCGAATGCACACGTTCTACTCCAGTAGTATTTCGAAAGCTAATCAAGGATGAAACTGGCAAGGACAATGGCTCGATTGAAATCTACGAGGGGGAAGAAGTTATCGATGCTGTTGTTCGATTCATTCGCAAGTCAAAGATGAATTTAGACGAGATTAGTCTTAAGAACTACATGTTACAAGAAGCATGCAAGACTGGTTATCGAGTCAAGTGTACAAGGAATGTTGCTGTAGTATACAGCCAAACAGTCAAGGATGAACACGGCTCGCCAATTCCCAAGAAGCTGACAATTTATGAGAATGAAGAACCAGCTGACAAGGCCTACCAGTGGTGTCAAGAGAATGATGTTGTTTATGGATTCCCAGGCATCATCGAATCAGTCTGTGAATCATCAGACTTGGTAGTATGCAATCGACGTAAGGCGGCCTACTTTTCAATCCCAATCAGAGGTCCAGAGGGCGAGTTTGTGAATGTTCTCGAGCTCAAGGTAGGCAACGAGCCTGTGGATGACATACAATCGTTCTTTGCTTCCAACAAGCTCTTCAAGAAGGGTTGGGACTTTCAAGGTTTAGCGTCTCAAATCTGTGCCAAGCCCAATGTCGACTGTCGACGACTCAGGGCTGTGAAGCACTTTGATGCTAATTTCACAATGGGTGACGTCAATATGGGTCAGCTTGTCATTTGGCAAGATGAAGAAGTTGTAGATGTGCTGTACAACTTACGACAGAGCTACAATCTGACACTTGATGATCAAATTGCATCACACAATGAGATCTGTGCCAAAGAAGATGTCAATTGTGATCGAACACGAGCCGTCATCTTTCAAAAGACTGGAAGTAAGTAGTTGTTCGTGTGATGTGTTAAGTGTATGTGTGTGTAGTACTACTTGTCATCTAACAGTACCACTCTCATTATTATCTCAACACACATCTCATACACATAGTAACCAAGCTCGACTATGAAAGGTTTGGCAACGAAACTTGCAATCGACAGTTTGCTGGAGTCAAGTTCAGATCTACATTTGTCAACTTGCCATTGGGTAATAAGATGGCAGAGTTCTTGAAGGAAGAAAGAGTCAAGTCCAAGATTGAGCATCCATTCTTTTGTGTTTGGGTACTAGTTGCACTCCTTGTGATTATGCACATGTCCTTTACATGCATTCCTCGTTTGAAAGGACGAGTAACGTCATCTCAAAAGCTAGTCATTTCATTGTGGCTCGTCTTCCTCGTGGCTATACTTCAGACATTATTGATTGAGCCTGATACTCAAGTTGATCAAGCTATGCATACTTTTGAGGGTAAGCTTCCCGACCTTGTCGTCTTTGAGGACGAAGAGCCAGTCGATGCCTTGCTTCGTTGGGGTAAGATTGCTGCCAAGGAACATCTAGACGAGAATTGGACTCCAATCGTTCGTCAACCAATCTACTATGAGATACTTGACGAGCTGTGCAATCAGACAGAGACTCTGACTTGTACTCGAACTCGAGCTTGGGAGTTTCTCAACATGGGAGCAATGGCCTTCACTGGTAACGACTATCCAATCGACTATTACAACCAGAAGTTGACCCAAGTGCTCGTAGCAAATGTGTATCAACAGTATTGGATGGTAAGGCAAACTCATGCATTTATCGAGCAGCTAGTCAGTTTTGTGAGCGTCTACTACCACCGCCCAACAATTGTACAAGAGATATTGCTCAACACATTGCATCTCAACTTGAGACTTTAGATGAGAACCGACTTGATGCCAAGTGTGCCTACCAGAGATTTGGTCTTGAGATGGATGCTCCTGGACGTGAATTGTACGTCAAGGCAGCCGACATTGCTCGTAAACGAGGGTTGAACATGTCACCCTTTGTTCGAGTGGATAATGGAACTTTAACACCGTACGACTCGTGGTCTAGGGAGACAGCCGAGGCACATGCAGCCATTGATACTTTTCATAAGATACACGATCCCGAGAGTAGAGAGTGGGAGGACAAGCCATGCAAACCTTACTTCAATGGAGCCATGTGTGCCAAGATGGACAAAGGTAAGCAATCATAATCAAGCCGATTTGTTGTCATATCCTGGACTAGCTTATCTCATCTGCTACTCTTCATCTCCATGTCTCTTGATCAGATGGTAATATGAAGATTGGTAAGTACCTGTGAATGTGCACAATGATCTTGTTGTCATGTTGAGTTGTTCTTATTAGCGTGATGTATGTCTCATTTACTTTACACCTCTTTTACTCTTGATACATGTGCAGAGACCAATTCTGACAGGCGTCTGAAAGATGACATCAAACAAGTTGGCAGATCTCCCTCAGGCATTCCAATCTACACTTTTAAATATCGTGATGATATGGCTGATTTCCTCAGAGATGGTGTGGATACAAACAGTGTGTACATTGGAGCCATGGCTCAAGACTTGTTAGATTTAGTCCCCGAGGCAGTGAAGATCAACCCAAAGACTGGATATTATGATGTTGATTATTCTAAGATTGATATTGACTTTCGCAAAGTCAAGATAGATTGAGAAGTGCACTTGAGATGTGTGGCTTTAGATTAGTATAGAGATTTCTAGGTTACGACTTGGCCAAGACATATAGATAGAGAAGATGATAAAGTAGATGTAGTGTATTGATGTTTCTGAATTCTATTTATCATGTGTCTATTGCAGATGATTCGTCTCTTCTTAAATCCATAGGAAAAATAGTGCACAAGATGTGAGCAATCATTTCTCGTCGCGCGTAAGTACTTTTCCTACCCATGAAATCTCTAAAAGGATTCATATTCAGAGTGTTCACTCTTTAGCATCAAAATGGCGACATCTTTAATAGTTCGTAGGGTGGCTATACGCTCACATAGTGTGCTACCAACACGTCTATCGTCTACTGCAATATATGCACTTTCATTTTCTACAAATATATCTTCCTCATCGGCAGCTGCAACCAACAAAACAAACACCAATACAAAATCCAAATATACTATCAATCCACTAACAGCCCTAACAATAGCAAGTGTTTCACTACTCAGTGGATATTGTATAGGTACATCCCACACAAATACAATAAATGAAATAAATACCAATCGTGAATTACCAAGTGGTGAAACTAGCGGATGTTGTTCATGCGAAGAAGTAGAAGAAGATACATCAAAATCAAATAAAAAGTTACAATTAACAGAAGAGCAAACATTACTACCAACAAAGTTACAAAAGATTGTAGGTCACAATCATGTAATTGATGGTATCAAATCAACTAGTACAAATTCTATATTTCTAAAAGGTGCAAGGTTAGGACATGGTAATGCTTTATGTATTGTACAACCGGGAACATTAAAAGAGGTTGTGAAATGTTTACAATTAATTGTTGATGCTGGATGTGTTGTTTTGCCTCAGGGTAGTAATACTGGTTTAACTGGTGGGTAAGTGATGTGTATGGAGTGCTTTGTATGTATTCAATATATATTATTGTGCATAAGATGTGTGACACTAATCTACAAACTCTATGACATTGCTACTCATATAGTTCTGTACCAAGGAATGATACAACAGATACTCGTCCAGCAGTTGTATTATCAATGAAACGATTAGATACACACTTTCCAATAGATGATGGTAAACGTGTAGTATGCTTAGCAGGATGTGGGATATCAACACTGGCAACATCTATACAAAGTTGGTTTCCAGATAGAGAATCACATTCAATACTTGGTTCAACATTTAATCCAACAACTGCAGCGGGTGTTGCGTTTGGTTCTGGGGGAGTATATGTTCGTAAAGGACCGGCACGTACAGATCGTGCATTATATTGCAAAGTTAGTCGTAACAAGTGGGGGGAGAATATAATCACGGTAGTTAACACACTCGGTATACGAGGGATGGAAGATTCGGACTTTGTAAATAAGAATGGGTTAGATGACGCTGTTAGTAAGTTGGATATATATGCCAATGATGTCAAGCAGGGTTATAAGCGGAGTATGGCAAGATCATCCAATTCCAAATATGGACGTGCCAAGGCAAGTGATTCGAATTATCATAATACTGTCTGTGAATGTACAAAAGACGTATCGAGATATAATGCCGATACGACAGGAGAGGACTGTAATCGATCCGAGGGTAAGGTTGTTATTCTAGCCACTGTTCATGATACGTTCCCAGCACCTACGAAGAAACGGATGTTCTGGGTATCATTTCCAGATATGGAAACAACATTAGCATTCCGAAGAGAGGTATGCTTGAACAATTCGACAGATCTACCCATTAGTTGTGAATACATGGATAGAGATTCTATTGATATCATAGATCGAAGTGGACGGATAGGAACACATATGATAAAGTATTTGGGTATGGGTGATATAATGGGATTCTTATGGAGTATTAAAACAAAAGTTGAGAGTCTTCCGTTCTCCTGGGCACCCATCATTACAGACAAGATATTACACATTTTCAATCCGTGGGTACCTGAGGCTATACCCAAGAAGTTCATGACAGCTGGTAAAGAATGGGATCATCATTGTTTAGTAGCCTTGGGAGAATTCGGGGATGGTACTATGGATAGATTTTTGGAACGAATGGATACATTTGTCAAGAAGTACAATGATAAGATCTTGGCCGATGAGAATCAGAATGTGGGTGGAAAGATTGTATCAGTGGTAGAAGCTGAGACGTCATCTGATATGATAGCCTTAAATGCATTTCGGTTTGTTGCAGCTCTGGCCTTCAAGACTTATTGTGTGGGTGAAGATATTCAAGGCATCAGTGTTGACTATGCACTACCAAAGAATGGAGGCCTAGCACCTCAACTTGCTCCCTCGGCAGCCAAACCGCTAAAACGAATGAGATATTCTCATTTTGGATGCAATGTAGTGCATGAGGATATAGCCTATGCATTAGGAGTTGACACACATAAAGAGAAGATGGCATTTAAGCACATCGTGGAAAAAGAAGGAGGCAAGTTACCCGCCGAGCATGGACATGGTACCGAATATCATGCACCAAAAGATACACAACAGCGATGGAAGAAGATGGATCCACTAAATGTCCTAAACCCAGGCATCGGAGGACTATCTACTCTGCCAAAGTATGGCCAGTAGTTGTAAAATAAGTACACGATGATCTTGTTGTGACTTGATATAAATTATGGTTATGTAGTCTACTGTTTACCCTTCATTAGTTCTACCCCTTCTTCTATTCATTACTATCCACCAGCTCACTACCACTACATCATAGATCTCGCATTGCACCCCACGACATACCAGCCGAGCAATTCAGTAATAGAGGCACCTTGAGTTGGAATAACCTCTCACAATCATTACAACAGCTCTTCGTTGCAATATCTTTTAGATCCTTAATATGGTTCTCATTGAAACGAACTTCGAGAATCATTTCATCATGAATCTGTAGTAGCATGCGTGGACGACTACTCACATCTTGCCAACGTGTAAGATTGGTAGTCATATTGATCATGGCAGCCTTCATCAAGTCAGCAGCTGAGCCTTGGATGACGGTATTGATAGCCTGACGTTCGGCTTGACTTCTCTTTGAATTGTCATCCGAGTTGATATCATCCAAGTACCGTTTACGACCGGCAATGGTCGTGACATATGCATTCTTCCTTGCATTCGACTTTGTCTCGTCCATCCACGACTTTACACGTCGGAATCGACGGAAGAAGTCGTTCATCATTTGCTGGGCATTTGTTTTACTAATGGATAACTTCTTTGCTACTTGATTTGGACTCATACCGTAAAGAATTGCTAATGTAACTTGCTTGAACTGAGCACGTTCTTGATCGGTAATTGTATCCAATGGCTTGTTACGAATAATACTTGACATTTGCTTGTAAATATCAATGTTGGGATCACCTCTAAAGAGAGATACTAATGCCTCGTCTCCACTCATGTGTGCCAGGATCCGTACTTCCTTTTGACTGTAATCACATGCAAATAAACACAGGCCCTGATCAGCGGCAAAAGCCTCACGAGGATCAACACCAAATGCTCCCTTCTTGGGTATCTGTTGTAGATTGGGCTTGCGGCAAGAGAGTCGTCCGGTTCGTGTAGCAGTCTGCATCCACTGTGGATAGATTCGTGCTGGTTGTTTCTTACTCCTCTTGGGACTTGTACTACCACTGGCTTGATTATTATTGTTCCTCCTACATACTTTGGGTAATGGCCGAATATATGTCGTGAGCAGCTTGTTGAGCTGTCTAGATTCCAATATAATATCAATGATTTGAGGTGATGATCCGGTCCGTGATTTCATTTCCGATCTAATTGCCTTGAGGGCCTCTTCGGATGTAGATCGATGTACAGTCTTGTTCTTGGCAACTAAACCAGCTGGCATTGATAGTTTGAGTGTATCAAAGAGGAAACTTGATACTTGTTGAGGAGATGATAGTAGAAAGTCTGGATCTTTGGTAATTTGGATAGCCGACGTGGTGAGTTCCTCGAGTCTAGATTCGAGTTGTACTTCAATTCGTTTCAGACGATGTGGAAAGAAACCAACACCACGACACTCCATCTGTGCCAAGATTGATTGTACTGGCTGTTCGATAACCTCCAACGAATCCAACAGTCCTCCCCTTACGAGTTGTCCATTCACAATGGGATATAGTTTGTACACGAGTTGTAATGAGTTCTTGGCTGATATACATCCCTGCATGACAGCTGACATATCAGAATGTAACTCATCTTGTGGTGCCAAATGAGCAAATCCTTCTTGGAATTTACTAAACTCAAGCTCGGTATCAGTGGCATTATCCCGTAACATCCACGAGACTAGCCGTAAATCCCAAATAGATTGTATATACCCATCATTTCTCATATTGTCACTACTATTAGTAGGTGTCGCCATGCCATCTGAATTGTTGTTGTCACCTCCTGCTATACAAGCAGCAAAGACAGATACACTACTTGTTGAATTACTACTAATAACATCACTAGCCAAGTGTTGATAATAGGGTAGTAATGATACCGTGGCATTATATGTCACCAACTTGGTACGTTGATTGAGCAGTATAGCCTCAAATGCTGCCCATCGATCACATAAACTAACACCAACTTGAAAGGGAATGATTGGCCAATTGGACATTCGTTGATATTCAATTTCATTTGGTGGTTCACCATGTTCATCATTCGTTGGACCAAGTGGTAGTAGGAAGCATTCCCATTCATCAACCTGATTTTCGATATTGGCCACACCCTCAATACCAACCTTATTCTTGAATACAAACATTGCACCCAACAACAATGCCGAAGCCCTTAGTGAACGTATCTGATCATCACATGTACAGTTCCATGCCGTGCATGATTGTCCCTTTGGTGTGCAATACTTTTTACTTGATGGTACAAATGGTGTTGTTACCTCATATCCACGACTATTGTTGTTAGAGTTTGGTAATGTAAATTTGTTACTTCGTGTACCACCGCCCTTCTTCTTACTCTTCTTTTGCTTACCATTATTATTAGGAGCTGATGATGTTGTAGTATAATTACCAGTATATTCATCTAAAAAGAGTAATGAGAATGCAACAAACTGTTGATTACCAAACTTTTCTAAAAATAGACGCATCCCCTCCATACATTGCGCAACATTTTGTAATTCCATTTCTTCTATACCGGCAAAGTCTTCTTGGGTTGGTTTTGGTATACTTTGTGTGGGATTGTTATTGTTGGTAAGTAGTATAGTATATCATCAGTGTTGTATGCTGGTATGTCCAATTCAGTACCCGTACTAGTAGTATTAGATTTCCTTTGCTTCTTCTTCTTCTTCTTTTTTGACTTGCCATTCTTTTCATTACTAACTCGTTTCTTATTGCCATTTAAATAATCAGTAATATCAGTACCGTCAGACTGTTGTTTTGATTTCTTCTTTTTCTTCTTCTTCTTTTTGGCTGCATCCTTGTTTGGTGCATTCTCCTTCTTGTTATCATTATCTACGTTTGGTCTACCACCATAATCATCCCAAGAACTTTTCTTACTCTTATTCTTATCATTACCGTTAGTTGATAGTGCTGATTTCATTTGTCCCGTATTGGAATCTTTGACCAACTTACTTTGCTTTGGTGGTACTTTAAATGCATTTGCAGTACTGTTATGATTGGATATTGGTTTGGCAATGAAGGATGAGAATAAGTCTTTTGGTTTGAGATTGGACGATGGAGGTTGTGGACTTCTGCTATTTGTACCGCCTTGTTGATCTTCTTGGGTGGTTTGGTTGATGTTTGCTAAATTGTCATCTGCTGGTGTTAAATTCTGCTGCTGCTGCTGCTGTTGGAAATCATATTCTTGTTGAGCTTGGCTATTGTGTAATAATGGTGCACCCAAATTAACATTTTCATTAGTAGACTGTTTACGCTCATCGGCCAGCACTCCACTACAATCATTATCGTCAGCAGCAGGACATGCAATTGGACTAAAGAATTGTTTATAAGGCATTAATGCCATTACAGGTCGTGGATGGAAGAAGGCAGCCGTTTTACTAACTGGCATATTGCTATTATTATTATTATGGTTCATCTCATTATTTTGTTGGCCGAGATTATTAGCAGAAGATTGCTCTACTTCACCTCGACGATTCATACCACTAAATTGTAACGCAGAATTATTGTTATTATTCATTGATAAAGACGATGGCAATACGCCGCTACTTTGTAATTGATTCTCAACCTCAAATTGTAATCCATCATAATTATTTTCATAATTATTAGTATTGTTGTTAGTAGTTGAATTACGAGGAAAGTTCTTCCACTGCTCGTCTAGATAATTTTGTACATTTGTATGATCATCATTGTCAGTATTAGTATTGTTATGTCTTTGTTGGGAGGTAGGAGCCCTCGCGGCAGGCTCGTACCACGGCATCTTACTTCCTTGCTCTTAGTCAATAGATATTATTTGGAAGTTCCGCTTTAGATGAAAGTTCCTGTATCGTACTGAATAAGTTTCATTTTGGTTCTGTTAGTGTTGTTGTTGTTGTTAACTCTCGGAGATAGATTATGAATTCAAGAGAGGTATTAATATGTCAATATAATGAGGATATTGCACAGCTATATAATTAATGTGTAAAATAGTGATAGTATGACGTCTCCGTCCAAGCTCAAAGGCACCAAAATGAGTGCTAACAATAAGATGACGGTTGTTAGTGAAAGTAACAACAAACGACAGTTATCAAGCTCATCAATACGTTTGATACTAATATTATCAGCCATTATACTATTTGGTATGTTTTCCGTGATATATACGCATTCCAAACTTGTCAAAGATGGTGGCAGAATGGCGGCGTCTGACAATAGTTTGCAATCCTTTAATGCACCATCTCGAAAGAAGTTTAGTAGTTTATTGGATAGTCAACAGAAAGAGTTGCAACGTTGGCCGATATCTACAGCTAAAAACAATACATTAATTAGAGAAAAGCTTACAACACGAGAATTACTGCAACGAGCAGCTCAGCAGCAACAAAGTAGGCAGCAATCAGTTGTTAGTGACGAACGACATACTCAAAAAGCAAATGGTATGCATATATGCACTTGTCTCAATACACAACAAACTAAGCTACCATCCAAACCAAAAAGATTACGATGGCTACACATTCCCAAAACTGGCACATCCTTCATATCAACATTATGGAGCTACACATCCTCAACAACCAATCGATATATTGATTTGAATGTTAATTCACATTCCTGTAGTATGTTTGATAACACGTCGTATTCAATGTATGATTTTGTATTAATGAAACGCTATCCCTGGGAGATGTATGGTGCATTGAACATGATACCCAATAATACTAAGAAGATGTTGAGTGTGGATATACCATTGGGATTAGTTGGTGGTACACAGCATGCTGCATTAGCACATGATTTAAAGAATGATGAATCATACATAAATACACCACACTATCAACGTGTGAAACATTCCAAAATGATACGTAAATGGGGATCTGAACTATCAAATAATATAACTATTGCAAGTTTCTTTCGTCAGCCGGAAGATCGAATCTTATCAGCCTATTATGATGGAAGACACTCAAATGGCTTTACACCCGAGCTATATAAAGGATTAGTCGACGCTTCATACCAACGTAATCCAACAACAAAACATTCCTGTACAATTGACAATTCCAACAAGACATATCATAATCCATTAGAATGCTTTGCACGATATCCAGGTATAGCAGGATGCATGACACGGATGTTAAGTGGTGAGACTTGTGCCGATGGGATACTTCAAGAGAATGGTATTGAGAACTTACAAATGGCATTAGATGTTGTATTGAATCATTTAGACTTTGTGGGTTTGATGGAGGAATGGAATGAAAGTATATGTCAATTCCATAGATTATTTGGTGGTAAGAAAATGAAGAATGATGACGATGATAGCAGTGATACACTTTATTGGGATACACCACTGCAAGGTGAATTCAGCAATGTGCACAAATCGACAAAACAAAAGATATTTACAACGAAGCATTTAAATGGCTTTGAAGATTATGCAGATCGAGCTGTGTATGAAGCAGTCAAGTACAAATTCAATCAAATGGTAGGTACGAACAAATGTCATCGATACATGACATGGGATGAGTTGAGGAATGATAAAGAAGGTATAGCTGAACGTCATGGTATCAAATTAGATAGTGATGGGAACATATGCAAACCAAAGAGTTGTGTAGAATTGGGTAAACAGTGTGGCGAATGGTCAGATGGGTGTGGCAAGACTGTCATATGTGGAATGTGCAATGTGGGTAGGACAGGACTTCCCAGTACATGGCGAGTACAATGCAGTGAAGAGGGGCAATGTATAGACTACTGCTCACCGTGGAAGCAAAAGGGATATTGGTTTAAGTCTGAAGACTCTCCGCCTGAGATGAAAGAGGTGATTACAGTCATAAACAAGCCTACAGATCAAACATATCTCACACCAGTAGATGCTATTTTGATATGTGACAAGGCATGTAACGGATCAACATCATCGTCATTTAAACACTTCATCGATGCCGGTCTCTGCAAATGTGGCACAACACCAAAGATATTAAATAAAAACTTTACGATCCAAGACTTTTCCAAAGCACACGATCTTACAACAATGTGTGGAACCAACAAGGTACGGAACGGAGCCTTCCTATTAGAGAATGAGACACAACCAATCTGCTGTCCACCCGGATTAACACAAAAGTCAGCACTAACAAAGGAATTAAAGGGTAAAGGATGGGTACGTCTCTTCAGTATGGGATCATTCAATAAGGAAGGAGAATACTTTGATCATGTTCGTATAGAATGTGGTGCATTCCAAGAATGTGAGGAAGTGGCACGAGAGAAGAAGGCCGAGATGGCTGTGTTTGACATGTTCAATAGCATGTGTTACTTGGCACGGAATGTTATTGACTTGAAGGATTGGTATACGGTAACAAAAGATAACCAATATCGGCATGCTATTGATTTACGGCAAGGCTAGGGCAAGGATGGGTTAGTATTATAGATTGAATTGGATTCAATCTTGATAACAACATATAGCTATACAAATGATTTTAATCTATCATCCCGCCCAATAATTACTCCTCCAACTATTCATTATATACCCATACTAAATCCTCCAGTATTGGCAGCAGCTAACAATTCATAAATACCCTTCGTCGTCTCCTTCTTCTTATCCTCAGCGGCAGCCTTCTTCTCAGCCTTTTTCATCGCCGCCATTGCCTTTGCCATACGTTCCTTATTTTCATAATCCATCTTTTCCTTAATAACGCTATTCCTAAACACACGTACCAATCCTGGACTACTTGGTTCAATTTGTAATCCAGTCCACGCTGCCTCCATGGCATCTTGATATCTATTACATGCCAATCGTGTCGTTGCTAATCTATAAAATCCTTTGGACCAATGTGGTGCCACCCGTGTTGCGATATAGGCATCATATAATGCATTTAAATGATCATTTAAATTTGTATAGCATACTGATCTATTACCACGATAACTTGCCTCGGTTGGATTACATTTAATGGAGATGTTATATTGTTCAATTGCTTTGGTGTATGCCTGTTCTTGTGTGAATAATCGATTACCTTCCTTCTTGGCAATTTCGGCTTCATCGAATTTGGCACGTGTAATCTTCTTCTTTGGTAATAATCTTTGACATTCTAATTCGGCATTCTTTTCGATTATTAATGATTGTGCTGTTATATCTTGCGGTGATTGTGGTAGATCGTTTACCGGGCCTTTGGGTGCGGTTGTTTTTGATGTTACATTCTTTTTCGTGGTGGCTGCCTTTCTTCTATTTGATGTCTTCTTGTTGTTGTTTGTATTATTAATTATAGGGGATGAAGTGCCGTCATTATTATTAGTAATAGGGGATGCAGCACCGAATGTAAATGAGGTAGCTGATCCTTTACTATTTGTAGGGTCTGTCGATGTTGTTGTTGGATTGCTAATGTTTAAATTAGATGAATCAAAAGAGAACGCAGGAGATGGTTGCTTGGATGAATCAAAAGAGAATACAGCTGGTTGTTTATCTTTTGATTTGTTGTTAGTGGCGGCGGCGGTACTTCTTGTTACTCTCTTATTATCTTTTGACGATGACATATTGTTATGTGGTACTATTTTATATCTGTATAGTAGATAAAAGGGTATATACACAGTAGAGGTTTTAGTAAACACAAAGAAGGTGCACCTTGTGAGATAACATTAAAATCTAAAATTATTATAATTAGATTTTAGGCGGCATAAGAATCGAATCAATGATAATACAAAATATCTCCACTTACCAAATGGGGATATGAAGGAAGGGTCTAATAAGTATATACCGGATCTTTACATCAAATCACAACCCACAACCAAATGGTTACTAACACGCCCGCCACAAGCTAGAAACTCGACGTTGTATCGCTAAAATACACATTCATTCCTGCTCATTCTCTCTTATCTCCCTCTCCCTTAATACTTTGCTATCACAGACCCGTAGACTCATATTATCAGCCGCATCGCCTCCTCTGTTAGATATTGACGGCGGAAATTAGCTGTTGTCAGTGTCGTTAGGAGTCGTCAGCAAATATATACACTAATTTCAATCTCAATATGAATATATCTTTGGTATATTTTGCAAAGAACAACCTAAACTCCTACTCCATCGCTTCTATTGACCACCACCAATAACTCTAAACTACACTAAGTAAACAGAGGCGGTGTATCTAAACAGCCGATCAATGATGAGTACTGATACAAC
>Ga0214478_101109_pt1 | contig 14323 bp, 10 predicted proteins | sample M1_20Mar14CPVII9_2_FD_178001 | JGI IMG/M metagenome (GOLD analysis project Ga0214478, IMG submission 178001) | Marine eukaryotic communities from Monterey Bay, California, United States - M1_20Mar14CPVII9sort6BwellD7 | ecosystem: Environmental > Aquatic > Marine > Unclassified | place: USA...
GGCATTATAGATGACATTCGAACGTATGGACATGAAACATCAGTCGGGTGTTCTAATAGAGAGACTGTTGACCCGTCAGCATGTTGAGATAATATCTGCCAGTTATGTGAGCCTGATGAATGTATTGCCAAATTTGCATATTCTGTTTTAATTTCATGGTATGCTTTTGCTAAGTCTGATGCTTTGACATTTTTGCCATCGATTACTCTTCCTCGGTGGCGTTGTTGTTGTTCTTGTTGTGTGTTGGTATCCTCTGAAGCGGCGGAGCATGAGTTGTTACTTTCTTGTATATCACACGTCTCTACCTCTGGTGATAATGATAGTATTCCTCTATCAGATAGAACTGATATACCCACATATACGACAGCACTAACATATAGAATGATTGCAATTGTTGTCAATAATACTCTTTGCAAAGACCATTCTTTTTTGTTTGTGTTTGTAGGCATTATGTATTCAAGTAGCCACTCCTGTGGTGGAGATGATACAGCAGTATCTGGTGATGATATATGGGTACTACTAGACGTTGTATTTGACTTCATAGTTGATATATTATGAGAGAAGCAACCCTATACTGAGCGTCAGAATCTTCACCCTTTAACCGTTCCATCGCTAAATCGTAACTTTATTCTAGGTGCCAAGATCCTCGAACTTAAAATTTACATAGCAAAAGTAGCATGCTTGTAGCCGGCCCTCCATGACATTAAACACGGCATAGACAATGGCAGATCAATCCAATGAAGACGATGATACATCTAGAATACCACCAAGTGATATATGGAATAATGGTGTACACAATAATCAGCACACAAGTCCCGCACATAGCCCATTAGAGAATGAAGAAGATGCATTGCAACAACACCCACCTCTATCAAATGGGTTTGCAAGTGAACAGCACAATATTATATCACCAAACGGACTATCATCGATGTTAAATCCATTCAACCTACGCCGCTCCTTACCAACAACATCACTCCTAATGAAACGTATTGGTAAAACAATAGCAATATCATCCACTGCAATCTTCTTACTAATTGTCTTTCCATTATTATTCAATTCGGCTATACATGATGCTAAAATGGGTCGGACGGATTTTGCAGCATTCTACTCTGCTGCGTCATTTGTTACTATTACTTTGGTATTTAGTTTTAGAGAGATATTAAGTCATTTGTACAATTGGTAAGAAGTTTGCTCCTTTTACTCCTTATGTATTTTTGTTCGTATTGAACAGTATCCAAGTGCCTATGATCAATATGCGCCGCGAAAAGATATCTAACACAAATTCTTGTCTTAACCACAATAATATGCAGGTATGCGCCTGATGTACAAAAGTTTGTTGTGAGGATATTGTTTATGGTACCACTTTATTCGGTGCAGAGTTGGTTAAGGTTAGTTTCCACTCAATTTTGTGTGCATATCTTATGTTCAATTTTGTGCATATCTTATGTTCAATTTTGTGCATATTTTGTGCTCAATTGCAATCTGTGACCTTATTATACTCACCTCTTCACCTTTATATATAGTCTTCGTTTTCACGGTCCTGCACGAGTATACATTGATACAATCCGTGATCTATATGAAGCATATGTCATACAATCCTTCGTTTATTATCTAATCGAATTACTTGGTGGTGAAGAACGGATAACAGAAATATTAAGTAATAAAGAACCATCGTTAGGACAGCATCATCCGAGATGTATGGCAAAACTATTAGGACGATGGGATATGGGACAAGATTTTCTATATAAGATTAAACATGGCGTTTTGCAATATGTGGTAATGAAGACAGTCACGACATTATTAACAACATTTGTATTACTCCCAAGTGGATATTATGGTGAAGGAACATTTACATATCATTCGGCATACATTTACATTACGGCAATCTTAAATATCTCAGTAATGTATGCATTGTACTGTTTGGTCAAGTTGTTCCATGCTGTGAAATCAGATTTAAGATCTCCAGTGAATTGGCATCCCGTTGGAAAGTTTCTCTGTGTCAAGGGAGTTGTATTCTTTACTTGGAAAGTCAGCGTTAGTATTGTTTTATGATATGAATTCATGTGTTCAGTATGAAGTCTCGACGACCTGACTGCTTTTTTGGCCTTAGTTTACCTTTATTTGATTGCCCTTGCATATCATATGTACTAACATATGTTATAATCTCCTCTCTTTCATCATCATAAACTGTGATAACGCGCATCTTCCAGGTGGCAGGGTGTTGGTATTAACTTCTTAAGATGGCACGGTGTTATACCAGATCAAGTTGGAAGTTGGAGTGGTGACGAGGTGGCGGGTGGCATCATTGATTACTTGGTTTGTGTTGAGATGGTCTTTTTCTCAATTGCACACATGTTTACATTTACATATAAGGAATATCTGCCAGAAGGGATGGAAGAGAAGAAAAAGTCAGGCATTGTTGGTTGGTTATTCGAGGGTATAGATAAACAGAGAAGGGTTAGAAATCCCAATCAACAGCAACCAGCACTGCAATCGGCATTATTACATGGTGATCATCATGACGAGGAAGAGGTAGTAGGCTTTGTAGATGAGAATGGGAACATTGCCGAAACATCATATAGCCCTCCGTCATCATCAGGATTTAGACGTTTAGAAGATCCACTACGCTTACGGGAAGCTCTATGGAGTAGTACCGTGCCGACTGAAACACTTGATGATATTAAACGCTTGGGAGTTGTCTCAAGCCAAGGATATTCCTACTCTCAAGTATCAAACGGAGAAGAAAGTCCTCTGGAACAGCCATCAATAGATATTAGCTTGTCAAGTATGCAGAATGCTGAGAAAATATAGCACAGACAAGTATATGCACAGGTACGATTGATAAGATAAATGTACATATTATGTAGAGAGACGTGTACTAGGTTACCTTATTGTGCTATACTCTCTACTTTCCCCAGTTTTAATACATATGATAACTTGCTCTCATCAATGCTTGACTCTTTTGAGCTTCTATCCCACGACTTGCAACAGTTTCGAGCACTTTGCATACCCTTCCTAGATCCTTCGATAATCTTTCCCTTCTCTATTCCCAAGATCTCATCTTGTGTTGATTCCAATATCAATGGAATCAACAGTTGTTTCCTATACAATTCACTTGACAACATTTGATACACCTTGGTAACATTATCCACCATATTTTGCATCTCTCCCCCATTATATTCGTCGTCTTCTCCATCCTCTTCTATCCTATCTTGTACACAATCTAAATGAAACTTCCATAACGTATCAACAACTCTACTCAATGCCTCATGACATTCCGATAGATTTGTCATAAATGTACGTATTGCTGATAACATCTTTTCATGTTGTGTCATATCATGTGAGAGTGCTAATTGTACATCTGACATATGTAAATGAAATGAATAGGGTGTTTCTTTTAATTTGCTTTGTAGACCGTGTTGTTTCCACTCATCTTCGTCTCTGTCGTAGTCATCATCTTGGGGATTTATATTATCATCGGTTTTTAAGTGGGAAGAATGTAACACCTTCCACTCTAATGGTAACCTACTTCGTATACTAACTATATTCTGCAATACTGCTAATATCTGATCATCAATATGTATCCATGTATGTGTAACCTTATCATTAAAGGAGTGTATTAGTTGATAGTATCGCTTCTTTTCTTTTGATTTCTGTTTTGTTGTTGATGATGATGTTGTTGATGGAGTACTGATACTACTGCCACTGTTTATGATTGATGGTGTAGATGGCGGCTGTGGTAGAGGAGTTATATTAATAGGTTTCTTCTTCTTTTTCTTCCTCTTGCTTTTGTTTGTTTGTGATGTTGCTAATGATGATGCATCATCTGTCTTTTCTGATTCATTTGTTGGTTGTTGTTTACCTGATAGCATGAATGCCTCAAATGATTGTCTCATGGCTTCGGCATCATCTCCGGCAGTACTGTTTGTATTGTTCATTCTTTTGTTGCTGTGATAATATTCTCTAGTCTCTCCTCTACTTCCTTCTCCTTTATTTTATATACTCTCCACTCTGATCACCTATAATCTACTTTTTAGAATCCATATATCCCTTCCTCAACTCACGTTCACTATCCACAATAGCCTGTGGTTTCTCTTGACTAAACAAATCATGTCCAGTCTTTGTATTCTTCAGGAAGACGGGTGCTGCACAGAATGATAATAGTATGCTAGTGCCGACGAATGCTTTGAAGTTGTCTCCGTAGGGGAGACGTTGCACTGATTTATGTATATAAGAGCATAGATATATATAGTAGATGAGTGAGATATCAATAATCATATCAAATGTTAATACCCAAACATGTATGATACATATTGATGCACAGTCATTTATTTTGCAATAAACTACTCAAATCCATCACCGCCACCGCCGCCAAGCCATTTCACTTACACAACTGTCGAATCATGATTTAGTATAGGAGAGGAATAGGTGCGGTATAACTATCAATCTATGGCTGGATAGTATGCTACCCTACTCTATCCACAACATCTCATTTTCTATTTTCTACGCTGACTCTGACATAGTGTTAGTTTTCATGTTAGGAAAACTCTGTTTGGGTTAGGGACCGGTATCCTTCTTCCACCTCCATCCTCTGCATATACTCTTGTTGTGATTACAAGCTGAATAGATATGGATGTGCTTGAATGAGAGGTTATAGTAGACTTGGATATTTGAGATGAAGAGTAATACGCATGATAAATGATATATAAAGGAAGGATAGGCAACTACGGTATCTTTCAATTAAGACCTTTTTGTGCACATCTTATGCACTTTTTATGTTGATATTGATAGGTTTGTCAGTAGGTATGGTATAACCCAGAGTTGTTCAATAGTCCTATAAGCTAGAAAGAGTTGATATAAAGTCTAATAGTAACACTTTTTAAGATTATACAATAGTTTCAGTTACATAATGTGTACATATTACCATTACCAATCGAATTTCTCAATACTTAATGCAATACCAAACTTTCGTTTGTACGACTTCAATTGATCAACGACTGGTTGAGACCCACCACAGTACAGTAAACCCCAGTGTTTACGAGAGAACTGGGTGTTTCCTTGTAATGTTTCTTGAATATGAAACTCATCCTCTTCCGTCTGAGAGGATAGGCTTGCACGACGGCTTGGGCTTGACGCGTCGTTCGAGAATTTGTCAACTGTTGACTTTCGTTTCTCTACACTTCTTCTAACTGTCGTCATTGATTCTCTTTCCGCACCCTTATCATCGAGAAGTGAATCCATCAATACTACAAAACCTTCATGATCTAGCTTCCCCCCAACTGCATATACGTCAAAGTTAGAAGGTATAGCCTTCTCCACATATTTATAGTCGTCCCCTAATATCTGCTTTATGATTGTCTCTACGCCCTCCAAGTTTGCAGTCGTATCATTCAACGCTCCATCACCAGATTCCATAGATGCTAATGACAGCTTTGAACTCGTTCGTCTCAAGGTGAAGGAAGTACCAGATGAAGTTAGTCTACGACTACCACGGCGAGGCTTCTTAGACACTGGCGGCGGCGGCACACAAGTTGTTATCCTTCGGCTTGGTCTACTTCCTTCATTACTGATGACGCTAGCATCACGTGAATCTTTTCGTAGTAAAGTTTTATTCAGTTCTTCCGGAGATACATCCATATTGCTAGACTTACGGAGCAATGATCTGCGTAAGTCTGCAGGAGCTTCGGTGGTAGTGAGTCTTCGACGTAAAGTTGAATTGGTAATGGACTGTAAGTTACAGCCCGTGTTTTGTTCTCCAGTGAACATATCATATACTTGAGAGGCTTCGGCTGCATATTGGAATAACTGTGCATGAGAATAGATGGATAGAGCCTTGTCAATCAACAACTTGGCTCGAATCTCAGGTGGGGCCTTGGACACTATCTTCTGATCATCACAAAGTTGTTCAGGAAGACCCTCACCACTGATGATACTGTAGATGATACCTGATAGTGTTTGCTGTAGATTTGGCCGGCCCTTGAAGAGGAAGACATTCGGAGGCAAGTCTTCTTGAAGAACTATGTCTCTTCCTTTGCCGGTGTAGTAAATGAGTGTAAAGCCATACTGTCCAAAGGCAATGTTTGTAATGAAGTGCTCGACTAAACCGGGGTCTCTGCAGATCCATACAAGGTTGACTCGTCGGAGAGTCTCCTTGGAATACTTTTGAACTAATGATACAGCAGGTGTTACCCCGATCCCAGAAGCTACCGCTATCATATTATCCGAGTCCATTGCTGTAGAGCTAAACGGTGATAGGAAGGGACCGACGACATAAGCCGTCCTATGTGCTGGTGTGGTAATCTTATTCATTAACTCTCCAGTCCAGTTGCCAATCTTGGAGATACATATTGATGAATGATTAGGCTTATCCAATGAAGGGAACACAGTAAAGGCATGAGCCTGCGTCTTGGAGACCCATGGCAGCACTAGGTATATGTACGCTGCATTGAACTTGCCAAATCCTTTGGGATTTTCAAAAGTAATGAGGCAGAAGGAGTCCGACAATCTCTCAAAGTACTGCGGGTTCAGTAGTCGAGGGTGTGATAGAGAAGATAAAGTGTCAGAGACATGTCGATGCATATCATATGATCATGTGATACAAACAAACAAAACAAATAACTTACTGCATTCTCTAGGAGATATGTTCTCATGAAGATACCAATTAACTTATCGGCAGTGTACATGAAGAACGGTACACCGACCAACCAAAAGATTCGTTGAGGTGCATGATTCATTAAAGAGAGTACCCAAATAATTGACAAATAATGAAGTCCTTTCCTCCATTCAAATGTCATCTTCTTCTTGAGGTATGGGATTGACATTGGAAGAACTATTAACGGCATACATATCAATGTAACTAAACCAGTAACTCCTGTTTGTGACTGCCATAGATATTGTATGTCATCATTCCGTCTTGCCCATCTCAAGATGTGAAAGAAGCTGTGCGTGGTCGATTCAATACCTACGATGATGCCAAACAATCCATGAACCTTGTGATAATCGGAGAAGTTGATAAATATCCCCAATATTGTAGTCTGTAGGAAGTTATTCAGATTATGTGTCTTGCTCAAGAAGAGTAACATGTAGAGTGGATAATCAAAGAAGGCACAACATCTTGATATAGTCAAGAAGATCATACTTGGTATATCATCAGCACATATCGTTGGTCGGGGACATATACATGTCTCGGTGCCTTGACAACCAGTACTATATCCCGTTGCTGCAACTTGCTCCGAGGTCATACGAGCACCAACCGGATATGGGGCCTATTGGGGGGGGGGGGGGGAGAGAGAGAGAAAGGGGGGAGAGTATCAGCATCAAGTCTATATCTCACAGATTACACAAAGTTAAAGAGAGATTGATAACTTACCCAAAGCTGAATAATACATACCAAAAGACTAACTAATGAAAATATAAATATATAATGCCACCATTTAGTATTTGGTAATGTAATATCTCGTCCATTATTATCATCTTTGATTAGAAATGAATACGTCGGTAATTGTGATTGATGATTCTTACTATTCTTTTTAGTATACCGGAAGGATTGTAATATCTTCTTACTGGGCGATGTAGACCTTTCCGAACCATCCACTTCTCTGACACTTCTATCATCCAATAATATAGACTTTAAATCAACCATAGTATTCTCCGCTTCGTCAGTAGTTGGCGGCGGTGGTTCCTCATCATTAATAAATGCTAAGAAATTATCAAAATCATCTACCTTGCTTGCTCGACGGGGAAGTGAACCAATTGTATCTGCTGAATCCAAACTACTCGTTGTTGTTACCGTAGAACGTTTAGATTCGTCTGAGGTACGTCTTGGTATATACGATGACCGACGTCGTTCATTATTGGAAGGAGAAGAAGGTTGATATGGACGAAATTTAGGTCGATTGTTACTTTTTATATCATTGTTATGTTGTTCAATGGATAACCCCAACTCAACGACATCGATATCTTTTGGTAGGATAGTATATGATGTTGTATATCTATCTAGAAAATTGGGTAGTGGTCTCGTCGTGCCCTCATTGTGGTATGGGCTGTAACTTATCGTTGATGATGTTTGTGTAGTTGATGATGCCGATAATGTCGATGATGTCGATGCCCGTCGTGAGGTAGTATTATTATGTGTGTATTGCAATGCATCAACAGATGAAGGAGTAGTAGAATTATTGTTATTATTATCTGGTATTATATTTGATAATTCAGCCTGTAAATTCTTAAGTTCTTTCATTCGTATCGATTCATGATGTAACCTTGGTATTGATCGTCGTATACGTTTGTTCGAATGTCGTCGTATTGATGTGGGTTGAAAGTCCTCTCGTCCGCCCTGTTGTGGGTGCTCCTGTTGTTGTGACGACATGTCTCTTGTATGTTTATATTTCTATCCTCATAGGTATATATTATACGTTCTCTCTTCTCCTCTTTAGTGTAATATCACTGCAAATTAATCAAAATCAAATAATAAATAGCCTCACTTTGCAACTTGAAAGAACTTGAACTTTAGAACAGCCTTTTAAGACACGTGAATGGTTTCCTTCGCTTTCAATGACATCACTTGGGGTTCTCATAACACGGAATAATCTGGAATATCTATGTACAGTGTTGGCGCTTATGCTGTCGACAGCTCATTATATACTTCTATCAGTGCCTGTATCGATTGTGTATATCATTTTAATACTAATTTTTGATTAGAGCTATGTTTTTGCATAGATATGAGAAGGAACAAGGATATTATATTTACGTATAGTGTGAAAAACAAATCATCGTAATATTATAATTTGTAATACCTGAACTACATATAGCTTTTCTTATAATATATATCAATGAGATTTTTTAGAAGATATGGGAACAATTAAACTTCGTCAATTACTAAGTCTGAGAAGCACATCAACATCTATTAACAGCGGCGGTGATATGAGTACTTTAGATAATGATTTGAATGAAGCACAAGATGATTTAGCTGCATCAATTGCAAATCGTGAGTTGCTACTAACGGCAGCTGCAATGAAACATACAAACAATAGTAGTGATGATATTCGTTTGTTAAGAGATGAGATTAAAATGCTAAGAGATGAAATGAGAGAAAGATTTGATGTTTTAGAAAAGAAGTTTACAATCAATTTTGATAATAGTGATAATAATGTTGATGTTTCTATGGACAGTAAATCGGTTTATAAAGATAAGGGTGGGGTATTGTCATCTCCAGTGTTAAGTGTAGAAAAAGATTTAGGAGAGCTACTAAGTCCGGCTAACATCATGGAGGCCGAAAAGGATACGAAGGCCAAGGATGAGACAGAGGTTATTAGATCTCATCAAAATAAGGATAAAGTTGTGGATGATAAAGTTGTTGGTAAGGATGTCAAAAGTATAAATATTGTGGATGAGTTATTAGAGGAGGATACCGCGGAGGATGCTGTGTGGGGAGAGGAGAAGTTACATGTTGACATCGTTAATGATAAGCAGCAGGATGAGACATTAGTTACACCTCAACCTACTCGAGTATTAAAGAGGGTCAAGAGGAACAAATCAAGGAAGCAACAAGCCAAGGGGAAACGCCGTCAAAAGAAGAGGAACAAGATTGAATCCCCACCTTCTTCTCCTACTTCTATAATACCCACCGGATATCATGGCATAGTAACAATCCTTGTTACATTGATTAATGCAATTGCGACATTATTATTGATGAGGGGAGGTAAACGATTGTACATGTTACTAGCAGTCATTACAGCATCATATTTGTTCAAGGGAGAAATGAATAGTTTTAGTAGCATCCTGAATGAGGACAGTGTTGGTGATGGTGTCAGTACAAGTGGTGTTGGGTGGTTTAGCATCGGTAATGGCTTCAGTTTCATCCAAGGAGTTCGAGCTTTAGAGGATTGTCCGGAACAATACATCGCTAACGATATTGACATATACAATATTGGATCAAAGGTCACGATTGAAGAGAAGGTATATGAATGTACCGAGTCTCCGTGTGGATGGAAGATTATTGGAACTTGTGTGGGGGATATGTTCTTGCCATTATCTGCCTCGGCACAACCAACTATTCAGACTTTGGGATTGCCTGTCCACTTTCCTTCCATGATGACACCTGCCTTAGATGCTGGTGGTGGAGAATCAGATCTGTTTGAAAGTGAGTCGGTTCCAGCTGAGTCGTCATTAGGCAGAGTAAGAACCCATTCAACAGGCAAGACTCGACAAGGTTTGTTTAGGGATGATGAAGATGAGAACACCCAAGCAACTTTTTTTTATCCAGATTATGTGTTGGCAAAGTGTGTGACTGATGCTCCTACCATCTTTGATAGTAATCAGTCATCGGCTACCATTGAGGAATGTTGTGATCAGTGGTAAGAGTTTGATGTATGTATACTCATCTAAAACATGTCATAATGTTGATTGTGTCCTCACCTCATTATTGCTTTATCTTTACTAAAAGGTTGTTTTATGTCAATAGAGATGACTGTATCACAAAATCATCACCTGTGACTACTGTACCACCAACACAATCTGGCGTTGGCACTGTCAGTCCAACTTCTTTAATGCCGAGCTTGATGTCGGAGACTGCTTCTCCTATTGTGACCTCTCCTCTGGATGAGGAAGATGACACTGGATGGCCAACAATGTCACCCACAAGGGACATTGTGTCTTCAAATGTAGATGTGAGTGACAACGAGAGTTGTCTCAGATTTATTGTATTCGAGCTACTTTTCCTTTTCATCGTCTTACCATCATTTCCTTGTTAGGTTCCCGTAACAGATGAAACTAATGAATGGCCAACGTATCCACCAACTTATGAATATCCAACTTACCCACCGATGACATCTAATCCAACAATAACTCCAAAGCCAACCACTTCAATATATCCTACACTAGGACCTCAATGTGAAGGTAGCAATCCAAAAGTATGTGGCTGCGCAAGTGTTAATCAAGCTGACTATCGTGGGACAATTAGCACGACAGCAAGTGGTAGAGAGTGTAGTCGATGGGATGAAACCGAATTTTATAATTCAGAATACTTCCTGGATGCCGGCCTGGAAGACAATAACTATTGTCGGAATCCTACTCGAGGTTGGGAGCGTGCATTTTGTATTACTATAAGTGAAAATGGATATAATGAACAGATGGATTGTGATGTACCAATCTGTGAAGACTCTCTTCCATCTGCATACCCATCAACATCTCTTCACCCGACAATATCTTCACTGCCAACTGTTTCAATACCTCCTACTCAAGGACCTCAATGTAAAGGTAGCAATCCAAAAGTATGTGGCTGCACAAGTGTTAATCAAGCCGATTACCGTGGAACAATTAATACGACAATTAGTGGCAAAGAATGTCAAGTATGGGATGATTATTATGCAGAGAATCATCCCAACGCTGATCTCGATAACAACAACTATTGCCGTAATCCTGAACCTGAAAGGAAAGAGCGTGCATGGTGTAACACTGGAGAGTATGAATGGGAGGATTGTAATGTGCCAATCTGTGAAGATTCTCTACCATCAGCATATCCATCATCATCCCCTCATCCAACAACTACTACTCGTTCACCAACACTTTCACCAAAGCCAACAACTTCCCAATCTCCTACAATAGAACCTCAATGCGAGGGCAGTAATCCAGAAGTATGTGGCTGTGGCAGTGTTGGACAGGCCGATTATCGTGGAACAACTAATGCAACAGCAAGTGGCAAGAATTGTATAAGATGGGACGAGCATAGTTATTACAATTTCATAGAAGATCATCCCGATGCTGGTCTGGAAGATAACAACTATTGCCGGAATCCTACGGATTATAATGGTTATAATCGTGCATACTGTTGGACCTCTCCCAACATTGCCTCACATGTTGATACGGGAAGTGGGTTGTTTGGATACGAAGGTGAAGAGTTTTGCGATATACCATTTTGCTTTCCACCAGCATCAAGTTGTCTCTCAGTATTAGATGTCAATGCTAATATCAGTAGCATGAGTGAGGAGTTACATGCTGCTTGTGCCTACCACCAATGTGTTGCTGGATCGAAATACAAATTGGATGATTACATTGCTCCAAAACGTGCAGAAGTTGAGCCTAATTGTTTATGTGCCTTTGAAATATGGGATTGTCAGTTTGGTACTAAGGATTGTGAATCAAGGTTAGACTCAGATTATGGTGCTATTTTGAAATGTTGTACCAGCAAGGTATTGGATGGTTCAACAACATCTCAAGCTAGTTGTGAATGCTCGATTAAGCCTGGCTGTGAGGCTGGTGATAGCTCAAAATGTCTCGAGGTTGCTGAGTATTGTTGTGACAAGAATGATCAGCAATGCAAGTGTGAATATCAAACCAAGGCATGCCGTCTAGCTTTGGAAAGTGACTCTACTAAAGAGGTTCAACTTTCAACAGTGCCAGAATACTGTGGTGGCAGTTGGCTTGGCGGTGGTGCCGTAGAAGCTTGTTGCGGCGAAGATAATGATGATATAGGTTTATGTACATGTGACTTTTGGGAGCCTTTGTGTACAGACTTTCCAAATGCTGGTGTAGATGTGGAAATATTTGATAATATTATCAGTACCACTTGTAATGTGGCCTCTACATCTTGCTGCCGTGGTGCTCATTGTAGTTGTGATTTTTACACTCATGCTGTGGAAGCATTGGGTTATGAAGGTGATGCAGAATCAACTTGTGCCGCAGCAAGTAACATTGCACCTGATAATGAAGTAGAATTACAATCCCTACAAAGTATTTACAATGAAACGAGTGGTGATTATTGGCTTAATAATACAGGATGGAAGACTGAACAAGATCAATGTAGTTGGTTTGGTATTACATGTGATGAGCAAGGCTATGTGATTGAGATTAATCTACCAAGCAATAATATCACAGGAGAGTTTCCAGCCAATTCATTATCAAGCTTCTACAATCTCCAGAGGCTTAATCTGCGCAATAACTTATTACATGGGATAATGGCTGGTAGTTATTCCAGAGCTATTGGTATTGTGAGTAGTACATCGCTGTTCTTCAATCTCCGAGATCTGACACATGTGGATCTATCTCAAAACAATCTGAGTGGAGAAGTTGATGTACTCTTTGCACCGGCGTTACAATATGCCAACTTTAGTCACAACAACTTCACATCAATCAATAGTTTCAAGAAGTTTAAGCGGTCGTATCAGACTCTAACCATTTGTGATATGAGCCACAACTCCATCAATACAAGTGCTAGTGATCTCATGACAAATGTACCTACCAACATTGAGCAGTTTATTCTATCAAGCAATCTCATTCACGGTTCTCTGCCAACAACTTTGGAAGTATTGCCCAATCTTAGACGATTCAACATGAGTATGAACAGCCTGTCTGGAGAATTGCCTGACTTTTCTAGCGTCTACGCAAGTCTTCAAGTATTGGATTTGTCAGATCAAGGCCTGATTGGCAACATTCCTGAGAGTTTAGCCAACCTACCATTCCTTTCAACATTGATCCTTGGTAGCAATCTACTCGCGGGAAGTATTCCTCCGGTCATAGGCAACATGGGACAACTTAGAGTATTGTATCTATCAAGCAACAAGCTAAGTCAAACGATTCCCAAAGAGTTGGGAAAATTAGGTGAGTTAGCTCATATCATATGTATATTTTGTCGTGTTATGATGTCGATTTTACTTACCTGCCTTTCGGTCATATATCCTAGCCGATCTTGAGTTGTTTGATCTGTCGAATAATGAGCTGACAGGCCAAATCCCGTCTGAGCTTGGTAATCTTCTAAGTGCTTTGATTCATTTGGGTGGCAACTCAGACATGTAAGTATCATAGTGAGAGAGTGTGTACTTTGAGACACCAACTATCTAACCTCATATTAAATTCTCAACTCAAAAGGATGAACCCTGCACCATTAGAACTCTGCTTTCATCCAATGTACTTCGACCTTAAGAATGATACAAGCTTCTGTCCAACAGAACGAAATGCTTTGAAGGACTTTTACGATTCTTCAAAGGGTGGTGAGTGGACTGTCAGTACTTATTGGGTTGATCCGTACATTAGCCACTGCCAGTGGTATGGTATCAAGTGCAAGGAGAATACAAATGAACACAATACAATCAAGATAGAGCTACCAACTAATGGATTGTCCGGCACTCTAAGCAAGAGCATTTCAAGTCTAAGTATGCTTGAAGTACTCGACTTGAGTGATAATGATATCAAGGTGAGTGATTGAGCAGAAAATTTTTTTTCCAGATTTTACCCACCAGATTTTAGCTAAATCTGGTCAGATTTTAACTAAATCTGGTCAGATTTTAACATTGAGTCCCACCAGATTTAACCTTTTTGAGTCATTAGGGGT
>Ga0214478_101110_pt1 | contig 14316 bp, 9 predicted proteins | sample M1_20Mar14CPVII9_2_FD_178001 | JGI IMG/M metagenome (GOLD analysis project Ga0214478, IMG submission 178001) | Marine eukaryotic communities from Monterey Bay, California, United States - M1_20Mar14CPVII9sort6BwellD7 | ecosystem: Environmental > Aquatic > Marine > Unclassified | place: USA...
CACTGTCCTTGTCTCTTATACTCTACTGTACTTCCACTTACCAATCTATCTCCAACTACTCGCATATGTGCCATTAAGCTCACGTAAACCATTATTCACAAGAGAGGTTGGATCAACTACCTTTGCAATCTATCGGGTTCCTTCTAATCAGAGATATTGGTATATCGGTCGTTGGAATAGAAGCACCAACAGTGAACTTCCCTCGTCAAGATTATTCAAATCAAATTTGTATAATTATAGGAGAGAGGATAGGTTAATTCCACCGGAAGATGGTTGGGTTTCTTGCAGCAAGCAGCGTTCCTCACAACAAGCCCCAAAATGTCACTTTCTTTCTGCTGTAGCTTCATCTTCAGCGGCAGCTACAGCGGTAAATGAACTGTTTGTTAGTGGTTGTGGGCTGCCCATGGCTAATGGCACATACAAAAGGACTAACCGAAGGTGCAATGGAATCCCCACGTATACCAAAACGGCGGGGCAGATAACCTTTACCATATCTAGTGTTTTTAGTGACAAGTATCAGCAGTGGAAGATTTACCAGAATGGATGGTCAAATATCATATATAAGGGTAATGCAAATCATCGTGTTGATGGGAAGCTTGATGGTGCCCCTTTGGATAATTCAACTTGGTCTGTTGTAGAAGGGGTACGTCCTCCGCCTCAGGTGAAGCGGGGATAAACTATCAAACTAGATGGGGTATAGTGTAAAGAATATGTCAAGGTATAGTTTTCTAAGATCAAGTAGCAAGTGTTTAGATATAAACTGTAGGTTTAGAACATGAACTAAACTAGTAATACTTGTATTCATCACTATAAGCCGCAGCTTCATCTCTATGATCACTCCTAATCATGTCTATATACGCTGTCCGAGTATCAAAAGCACCAAGGAGATCGTTCTTTGTTGCATATCCATTCAGAAGAAGTTGATGTATCTGTTTCAACGATTCAACGTCCCCAGCTGCCACTGCAATTTTGTAATGTTTTAATGCTCTATCCACATTACCCGTAGACTCTTCGGCAATACCCAGATTGTATCGAGCATTAGCACTACCTCCCATGGCTGCTAATTTCCAATAATACTTTGCCAATTGACTATCTTTTGGTACACCGTCACCTCTTAAATGTGCATAGGCTATCTCGTCGTATGCTCTCGTACATCCAAGTTCACCAGCTTGATGAAAAAGTTGTATAGCTTTGACTTTATCTAATGGAAAGTTAGATAGACCACTTGCATAACAATGTGCGTAGTTGTATATAGCTTCTGCATTATTAACTTGTACTCTCTTCATGTTTCGAACTATCACTTCTTCATTAGATGTAGGTTCTTTAGCTCGGCAAAATGGACAGCATATTGGTTCATTATCTTTCATTGCTTTTAATTCAAGTGCATGTACACATCCACTACAAAGTACACTGCCACAACATTCATAATACTTTGATCCGGTAGATAATGTTGGTAAAACAAGGTTGCAAAGTGGACAATCTTCATTCTGTGGCGGTTGTTTGAACAAATCTTCATCTGATATTAACTTTAACCGAATGTTGCTCACATCATGTGCACTTTTTATCAATAGTTCATTACTGGAAGATGATGTATCATCATCACTCTCTAATGTACAAGTAGTTTCACTTGTATCAAGTTTGTTATAAGAAGTTGGTTTACCTGTAGTATTATCGAGTGATGGTACTGATGATCGTTGGCCATCAGTACATCGTTGGCCATTGCAATACTGCTGCTGTTTATTGCCATGCCGTTTCTTCAATAGGTTGAGGGACGTGGATAAACGAAACACCATTGTTATAATGTAATGTTGTTTTGACAACGGTATACAATATATTATGTGCATATTCATATATTCATACTCATACATGTATCAAACGACCATATATATCAACCGTGCATATTGTTGGTCTTGAACAGGTCTTGATCAAGAAAAGAGATAAGCCCATCCAAGATGGTTATGAGAAAACTATCCGATATCTCATCAACAAGTGCATTTTAAATCGATGATATTCTGCTATTGCAATGCTAATACTCTGCCGCCGTCTATTATGGTAACGAACTGAACATTATTGACAGCAACGACAGCAATACAAATTAACAAGTGTGTCACCATCGTACAATACCATCTGGGACTGCGCCATTTTTTTGACTATTGTTGTATGTACCTGTGGGACGGTGCAAATACCTAGCACTACATAGAGAGTTGTACGATATATATAGACTTACACTAACGCAATAGACGATATATAAGAGCTCGTCACCGTATGCAATCACGAGAAGATAAATATATTAATATTATTAGCTGTTGGTGATTATTAGTGGCCGCTCTAGGGACGTCGAGTAAAGTCGAGTAAGCACATGCACATCAGCAAAACACTCTCATAACTCATAAATTATTTAACAAGGTTCACCGTCTTCAATCGAGAAAGAACAATTGAATTAGATTGATAGACCTCCACAAACTGCATAGTATATCAATAGACGGACATTAAAGGGAGCATATTATTGCAATTAGATATTGTGCTCGGTGTTGGAGTGTTTTCGTCGACGAATTAAAGAAAGTTACAAGGTGCACCAATTGCAAATTATATCACTCTAGAGTAACAAGTATTCAACCATCATGTCAACATCAGAGGAGAACCACGAAGTTAAGGCAATAAAGCAACGTCTAGTGGTGGCCAAATTGCAAACAACTTCAGCTCTCAAGACATTAGAGAAAGCCAAGGAAACAAAGAAATCGGTGAAAGAAATGTTTGAGAAAATGTTAGAAACATTAGAAACTGCCACGAAAAGTGTAGATGCTGCACAGAATCAATATGATATGTTGCAAAAAGATTTAAAAGATACAGAAAAGTTGTTAGTAGAGGCTAGAGAGAGGTCGAGTAGTAATGATATTGATCAAAAGCCTGCTGCTACGAATGATACTAATACAAATGAGAATAGCAGTAGTAACAAACGAAGGAAGGTATCGGTATCTCCTCAGGCAAAAACTGACAATCAAATTACAAGTGATATAACGTCATCATGTAGTAGTAGTAGTTGTAGTAGTAGTAGTAGTAGTGTGGATAGTTCTGAGGAGTCGGGAGATAGTGATTCTTCTTCCGATGAATGTACATCTGTCTCAAGTAGTGATGAGGAGAAGGCAATACCCGCTGCTTTATGCGATAATGATGGTAATGATGATACTAGGGGAATTCATGAGGAGACCGGAAGTAACATTAATCAGATTAATAGTTCGGTTGCTACCAATTGGACATCGACTAATTCAAACGTCCATACATCTCTTGTCTGTCGACCAGATTTTAAGCAAGTTACCATTAAAGATTGTGGACTATCCGAGTTTAATGGAATCTATATGTTGACAGAATACAATGGCCAGCCATTGTATAGAAAAAGAGGACAATCTGGAGAGAGGGCGCATGAAATTTATCTTGTTAACACCAGTACTAAAAGAGCTTGGGTTATGTACCGCTCAGGTGAGTCTTCAATGTATGAAGCAACAGCTCATGAGAGTCTGAAGTTTCCGCCATCTGGGCCGTGGACTGTGATTGGCAAAGGAGTGAAACCCCCACCGGAACTATCATACCCTTGCCATTCCCAAACCTATCATATTGGCAACCTTCTTAAATGAAAGGATGTCGTTGAAGAGTCAGAAACGATTGTAATAATTTGAGAGTGTTGTCGGGCAGTATGTCAAACTAGCTTAATGTAAATGACATAGTAGTAAACTGTATATGAATGTGTACAATCTATGTACCATTGTAATGAGAGTAGTAAAGGTGAATGTTTAGGTGGTAATAAATAGCCCCGAAAACAGAGTTTCTAATTGCATGAGAACTCTCATAATAAACACAATCAAGATCGAGGTAAACCAATGTATAGACGACCGAACGAAGAGCTCATCGTATATGATCTAACAGCAGAGATAGTATTAATATTATTAGTCTGCGTTATTAAGTCTACGACGCATCCGAGCGTCGAGTGAGCAGAGCACAAACATCAATACACAATTTTTTAATAATAATAGGTGCACCGTCTTCTTATTGCAATAGAGTTCAGAGATTACTACGACATAGATACATCGGTAGTCAACGAGGACGCATTATATCATATATTATATTGCAATAGATATTAGATATATAATATTATCAGCAGTCTTTTGAGCCTCGATTGAACAATAAAAACTACACTCTTGTGCACAAGAAATTTCAGTGCACCACATTGCAAATTATATTAGAGTACCAATATTGCAATTATATAAGAAAGTCAAACAATCATCAACTATGACATCAGAAGGAAGTCGTGAGATAGAGGCAGCTAGGTTACGGCTAGCGGCAGCTAAATCACAAGTATCTACGGCATCCAAGAATATGAATTTGGTTATAAAAATGATGGATAATGCGAAAGATATGTCTAATGCAGCCGATAAGGAACATGCAGAGGCACAGATTATGTTAGCTGCTGCCGAGAAGAGATGGGAAGTTATTGATGTTGATGTAGATGATCCCGAGCCGACGGATAATAGTAAAGGCAGTAACAAACGAAGGAAGGTATCCCTATCTCCTCAGTCAAACAACATAATAATTCTACTACAAACAATACTACTTCGTCAAATATTGCCCGGATCTTCGGATAACATTAATCAAGTAATTCTGGAGGGAATATATTTTAGAAGTGGTTCAAGTAAATTAAATGGCACGTACACCAAGATAGTTGGGCAGATGTTTAACGGTGCTCCAGTGTATACAAAAAGAGTCGGTTCAGGATTAGTGATCAACTATGTAATTTATCGTGATTCAGCGAGTATGGAATCTAACAATTGGTACATTAGTCATTGGAACGGCAATATTAGTGATATTGGCGATAGGGATAGAGCATATTACAGATCTCCCAATAACGCTGATAGTATGACTCCTCCAACAAATGGCTGGGTGGTACTTCAATATGGGTATAGTCTAGCTCCAAAGTTACGAATAGTTTCCGCAAATAATGATACTAATTCCGAAGGTGCATCAAATGCAATCAGAAGTTCTGCTCATGATAATGCCAGGGCATCAACAACAACACCCAATAATGGTAACGAAGTAGTTGTTAAATGTGGTTTACGTGAGCTTAATGGCACATATGCGAGTAGTTGGAGATAGATTGGTAAGTGGAAGTACAGTAGAGTATAAGAGACAAGGACAGTGGAAGGGAAATACAGTTGACTACGTAATCTGCCTGATTTTGAGCACTAGATCATGGGAAATGGGTTTTGTAAAAAGAGATGGTAAGCAGAACATGGGTTCTTTTTACAGATGTTCAACTGGTGCAAATGGTATAATACACCCCCCGGAAAAGGGCTGGAAAGCAACACTCCCTGATTATAATGCCCAGAAATATCATCCATTGCCAACATGCCTGCCACCGAGCCGGCTTTTCGCCAGGAGCAGCCTTCCTCACCCTCCACAAACTGGTACGAGTATGACCCTAACTGGGTTCAAGAAGTGTGGCAAATGTGGTACATTAAAGAAGAAGCACAGTTACCTTAGAGTTGAATGGGACAAAAGTGATGACAGAGAACGGGTATGCAAAGTATGTATCAAGAATCATGGTTTATAACCATTAGTGTTAGAGAGAGGTTAGTTGTAAAGTTACGGTGGGCCAGTGTCAAGCACAACAGACTTGAGTAAGAAAGAGTCGGATGTATGTCTAGTGTTAATGTAAATGGCATAGCAATCTGTTTAAAAACAACACACATTGTCCTTCTATTCTCGGCCGGCCTCTTGATGACATGTCGCTTAGGATACCAATTTTAGACTCTCATAATAATTTCGTGGCTGCATTATCTACATACAATGCCTTGCTCTCACTATCACGTTGTTACTGCATATATAATTTGTTTACTGCCGTATATAATCCTATCGAAGAAGAGAGAATATTGATATTATTAGTCGTCGTCAGCATTATTATCATTAGGTCTAAGCATCCGTCGAGTGAACAGAGCACATAACATCAACAACAAATAACAAATTTTAACAAGGTGCACCGTCTTCTAGTTGAGAAATTATATATACCTATAGGTAGTCATCAACGAGGACGCAATACTATTATCAAATATTGCATTAGATATTAAATACAAATTGTCATCAGACTTTTTTCAAGCTTGATTGAACAATAAAAACTAAAACACATCTTGTGCACAAAAATAAAGTTTGGGTGCACCATACTTAACCAATAATTGATCAATACATCAACGATTATACATTAAGACAAACAAGTACAGCAATTATGCCTAGTCTACAACCAGATAACAGCGTAACTAAATCACGCGTATCAGCCGATACTAAAACATTACAAACAGCCAACGAATCTAAGAAATCTGAAGAAGAAATGATTGCAAAAAGGAGAAAGGTATCCCTCTCTCCACAGTCAAAGGACAATACTACCATCACTGCTGCCGCTTCTTCACCGAATTATGCTTATCAAACTACTTCGTCAATTGCAGCTCTAATGCATCCAGCCTTTCATAACAACAATGTAAAAGCTGAAAGTAGTACATCAAATACAATCAGTACAGCCACAACCCCCAATAATGGTGATGAAATAGTTGTTACATGCGGTCTACCAGAGCTGAATGGAACATATTTACGAGTAGTTGGAAATTCAAATAGAGTGGTTGATGAAAGTACTATAGAATTTACGAAAGAAGGACTGTGGAAGGGAAATACAGTGGACTATCTCATCTGCCTCATCTTAGAAAGAGACCAATGGGAGATTGGTTTGTCTAAAAGAGATGGGAAAAGAGAGATGCGTCCTTTTTACAAATCTCTAAATGGTACGATTGGACTGTACCCCCCAGAAAATGGCTGGATAGCCACCTCTCCTGACTATGATGACATTGAGCCAATGCTAACCTGTCGTCATCCTTCATCACTACCACCTGCTCAACCTTCGGCACAGCCATCAAGCTCGGTACTACAAGTCAAAAAGTGTGGCAAGTGCGGTAAACCAAAGAAGAAGCACAGTTACATCATTAAGGAATGGAACAAAAGTGAAGAAGAAGAACGGATATGCCGAATATGTTCTTCGAAGAAACCCAGTGCCAGTAACTAGAGAGAGGCAGACATGGTTGTAGTTTGTAATTGGCACCACGGGGACGAGAGATAGTTGGAAGTATATCTAGTGTTAATGTAAATGGAATGTTCAAACACTTAATACAATTTAGTAAACATCAATCTCCTTCTTACTGCTCTATCTTACTTATAAGTTACTTTCGAATACGAACCTTTCGGTATCCTTCAATTGATACTGTGGCGGTCACGGCTTTGAGCAAGCAAACCGCAAACTCTACTAGTTATCTCCACACTGCTTTTGTACTATTATACCTAGGAAGGAGTACTTGGCAGTGTTATTGGTTGTTGCAGCTGTAATTGTTGGTATATGCAGTTTCAGGGAGACGATTAGTACTTCACAAATAAACACAAGAAGGTGCACCTATCTACTCAAGCAAATAACAACTTCGACCATGACATCAACAACAGAAGAGAGTCATGAAGTAAAGGCAATCAAACTTCACATATCAACTATCAAATCACAAATATCAATAACAACTAATAATGTATCATCTGCTAAATCTAATATGGATGCGGCTATTGCAATGTATGCAGCTTTGCAATCACAATTAGATGTATCAAAGAAGGAATTAAAGGATGTTGAAAAGTTATTGGTGGAGGCTGAACAACGAGCAGTTAATGATGATAATGATAACGTAGAAGGTGGTAGGAATAAGCGTAGAAAGGTATCACCACCGCCAAAGGTTCAAGAGGATACCAACAATTCTGCGGGTGTTACTGTTAAAATGGAACAGGGTAATAATCATGCATATGATGACGAAACTGATAAAGAAGAGGATGAAGATGACGCAACTAAACCGTCAGCAACCAATAATGAATCTGCTAGTAATAACAATTCGAATAGTCGTCAATCAAATGGTATGAATTATGGCTCAACTGGTCATCAAAGCTCCTCCTCTACTAATACTAGTAAAACTGCAGCGACTAGCCCATCTACATCTCCAAACAATGTTTGTCAAATTGTTGTAAAAGGGTCCAGTTTCCCCCCAGCAAATGGCACTTACACAAAAGTAGGGCAGACATTTAAAGGTGCTCCAGTGTATAGGAAAGGGAGTTATGTAATTTATCGCTTTTCAACGAGTATGGGACCTAACAATTGGTATATTAGTGTTTGGAATGGGAATGTTAGCTCTATTGGCACAGTTTCATCACGGTATTACGGATCTCCCAACAACGCTGATAGTATGACTCCTCCAACAAACGGCTGGGAGGTACTTATTGGGACAGGTCCAGCCCCAAAGTTACAATTAGTCACTGCCAATAATGATGCTGATTCGGAAGGTGCACAAAAGGTTAATGCATGTGGGAATGTTGAGTAGAATGGCAGGTATCAAAGAGAATGCTATGTATTCCACACTGAAGGTTCTGGTATGTTTCGTGAATACAATGGTGCACCAGTGTATACCAGAAAGGAGAATGGAATGGAAAGAAAGTTACATTTGCAATCTTCCGGCGGGTAGGGACACGATACGGTGGCAGATGGTACATTGGTAGATCGAATGCTCGTTGCCAAGGAAATTTCGAAGAGGAGAAAAGGACACTATTCAGATGTCAAACGAATATACTACTTCCCCCAAAAAAGGATGGATTATAATCGGCACAACACGAGGAGGAGTCAATCCAGCCCCAACAATGTCATATTAGTAATTGCTTCAATTCTTTTGTAATTGTAATGTTTAGGTTTATGGGGGGTGGCGTATTTGATAAAGTAAATGTTAAATGTACAAAGATGTACAAGGTCAGTCCTCATAGTACCTTACTCACTAAAAGGATACCGATATCAAATATCATATAATGATGCATTGGAGATTGGTGGCACAAAATCACTCAGTATTTTATCAATTCATACAGCCGTAGGTAACCATCTATCTGTAACCATCTAAATCAGAGATTCCAGAACTTTCGATTTAAGAAACTTCTAAAAAATGACAAAGAAGAAATTAGAGCCTACTTTAGTAAGGGATATTATCATCCACGGACGGTGCCACGCTTCCTATCGTTCATAGATTATCATATCTATATATTATCTACAGTGTTAATTTATTAGTAGTAGTATATCAGATCGGTAGATCATATAACATACCACCAACCACAAAAAAAGATATCGAAGCATCATCAACACTGGTTCATCTCTGTCATCTCTTTACACCAACTATACCGTATTATATCATACAATATATAACATATCAACAAAATGGCATTGGCATTTCGTATCAAAGATCCTGAGGATTTCGGTATACTATTCTCAGCATATGACGAATACACATCAATTCTCAATTCACTCTTTGGACGTGTACTAACACCAAATGATGATTACTACACAGCGCCGTGGTCCTTCATGCCACAAGCTGACAATGGTTTTATTATCTTTACATGTAATGTACCTTGGTTTGAACATACTAGTACCTCCGACGATTGTATCAAGAAGAGTTTATTTCGTAAAGCACGTAAAATGATGGAAGATAATTGGTATCGTGATAATGAACGACAGAATGATATACCATTTGTTAATTATCCCGAGGATATGCAGAAGATTTTGAAGTTACGTGATAGTGATTTGATTACATTTACAAATGATGGATGCTACCCTAACAAGGATGATATTTCACAAGAGTTGGAAGAAACTGCTGTTATTGAAACATGTTCGGCTATGGGTTGGCAGATACCGTTAGAGTGGAGAGAAGAGAGGAAACAATGGACGAAAGCTCGTTGTAAACATCAAAATATTCAACCAATGATATTTGATTTAGCAGCATACGGTGCAGCAAAGAAGAAGAAGGCAGAGCTGAATAATGGTACATCTGATGATGAGGATAGTCACAAGAGGATGAAGTATACACTTTCTACTACTCAAGGAGAGGATGGAAATCAGCAGAACAACCTGGGAAATAATGATTCAAAACAGTACAATCCTGCAAATTATCAGCCGCAGATGCTCTCTCTACCTTCCGTATCAAATGATCAGAGTTGGGAAGAAGGAGGAGAAGAGAAGAAGGAAGAGGAAGAACATGATACTCCCTCCGCGGTAGTTGCTGACCAACTTGATAATACTTGTGTCATTTCACACCTCAATGTATTTTATGGCAGTGATGATGATGGGGTGGTTGAGTGCTAAGTAAATATGACGAGAAGAATATGAATTAGTGAGGACGGGTAAAAGAGTGTTGAGCTGTGTTGATTTGGGGGATAGAAATCATATCATAGGCACCGACTTGATACTTATGGTCCCGGGATACATCACAATGCCTTGGGGATATAGAAAAGAATAATTCATAATGGAACAAGTATTCATTAAAGCAGTTCTTTATAGCAATAGTCTATATTATTGACAACACAGATAATACATCTTCTCTCATAACTTTCTCACAAAACTCACACCCCACTAGAATATGCACTGAACGTTTTGAGGAGCTGGATGTTCCCCAAAACCTACTGTCATCCAACCGGTAGTAGGAGGTAGCACATGCCTGTGACTATTCATACTTCTATACAAACTTCTGGAACCCCCACTAAGCCCGGCATCACAGAATATACCAATATGCCAATAGCCATCCTTAAAGCGAACCTCATACTGAACTCCTCTTCCTTGCCACAGACCCTCTTTGGTAAAACGTGGATAACAAAATCGTTCACCATCTCGTTTATATGTACCATTCACTTCTGATAATCCACACCCAATTAATACAATTGAGGAACCAGTGACCGCCGTTGAGGAATCCAATTCATTAACTGATGGTTGATTAGCCTCTGCAGTACTGCCTCCCCCGCTATTATCATTGCTCTCTTGAGATGAAGTTTCTGTATTAGCTTTCCTTTTCTTATTATTATTACTACCTTCAGATTGAGACGTTGCAACTTCTTCAGCATCAACGTCTATAACTTCCCATCTCTTTTCAACCTCTGCTAAAAACTGTTGAGCATCTGCTACCTCTTTCTTGGTGTTTTGTAATTGTGATTGTACATCTTCTCTAGTCTTCTTTGATGCATTATAATTTGACTTAGTTGTATCGGCCAGCTTTTTTGCAGATTCTAATGCAGTTTTGGCTGCGTTGGCTGATATCTTGGCTGTCTCTTCAGCAGCTTTAGCAGTTACTAATGTTTTTGATACAAATTTTTCATGTGATCTGGCACCGGCTAAACGTTGCTTTGCAGCCTCGATTTCACGCCGTCCTTCTGTATCCCGTGATGCCATGATACTGTTAATACTATTATCGTAATTGTTAAATAATAACTGGTAGGTTATGCTAATAATACTGTAGTAATTACTACGATATCTGATATGAGTATGGTCTCAAAAATTATGAGACTGTGTTGTTGAAAAGTATGATTTTGAACTATAGATACAGCTTGATCAATCGAAGAGTATTAAAAACTTGATCTTGTTGTAGATGCTATCCTGAATGCATATATCAAGGGGTATTGCAATACCAATGCCGATCTAATTGCAATGTACTAAGTACATTAGGTACGTAATAAGCAACTAAAAGGATATTGTTGGCGGTATCCTTTATGAGAGTAGATAGAGAATGATAAGCGAATATAGCGGATTAGCGGCGGATCTAAACTGTGATAAACAATCAATATAAGGTTTGGTATACATTTATTGTAGTCGGCATATCAGTATTTAACCTTCTATCGAATAGTGGTGGTTTAGTAGCACCAGAGCAAATCTATCTATTATCAAACGAGAGGGTTATTAGCTACCTTTGCGCAATTTTTGACATAGCTAACGATTGATAGGTATGTTTTAAACAAACAACAATGCCTCGTCAAGTAAAAGTGAAACGATCAGAGGTAGTACCAATAACAGAACTTCAACAACATGAAATTGATACCGCGAAACAGCGTCTATCAACTGCCAAATCACAAGCAAATGCAGCCTCCACAAATCTAAAATCAGCACAAGCAATAACTAACAAGGCAAAGTCCATGAAAGACAAGGCCCGTACAATGATGGAGGCTGCCATATCGGCTAAAGAATCTGCTGATGAAATGGGTATTATTGCAATGTCGAACATGTCAAGTGCACAATCACAGTATGATACATCACAGAAGGAATTGGAGGAGGCTGAAAAATGTTTAGCAAATGCAGAACTTAAATTGAATGAAGTTGATCAGCAATATTGCAGTAATAAACGAAGGAAGGTATCAACTCATTCTCAGGTTAATACCACGATATCGGATAATAGTTAGGAAGGCTCTTTGAGGCAATAGGAGTTAGGAGCGGAGGAATTGAGCTCGATATATCACCATAATATATCAATATGCTGACAAAGGAAAGTATATCATCAGAAACTATCGGCGGTGGCGCCGTGCCTCAAAACGAAGAGCATCCGCCGACGGTCACATCCTCTTCCGCAATTGCAATGGACACATCATATGCACAACAACAACAACAACAGAAAGAATCAACTGATAATAATAATGGTAGTGATACCGACGATGATGACGCGGTAGGTGCAATGATATATAACGCCAGTCGTACTGCTAAACTTCGGGCTGCCGCGGCCGCTGAAGAGGTACCATCGTCCTCCAATCAACAAAAAGAAACTGATAATAAAAAAGAGAAGGTTAAGGCTGATTCATCAACCCTCAAAAAACATACATCAATTAAACGTGCACGTATATCGGTTGCAGATCGTGCACGTATGTTAATTAATAATACTGCCAGTACTGATGACGAGGAGGATGATAGTAGGGATATAAGTCCAGGGATACCATCACAAATAACAGCAGCTCGAAAACAAGTTAAACAATCACAACTGCCTGCTATTGTTCATAAGGACGTACCCGCTGCTCAAACTAACATTCATGAAAAGGAAGACGTACCTCTTCCACCTATTGTCCTTAACGACGGTACTAAATTTCAGTTTAATAGTGCTGCAGTAGACGAAGACATGGTGCTAGAGATACCCAAAAAAGAAGCAGAAGGAGTAACATTCCCATACAAACTTTACAACATACTTCAAAGTACCGACGATGAACAGATTAATCAAGCTATCAGATGGCAACCCCGTGAAGGTACAGCATTTAGAATATATGACAATGATATGTTTGTGAAACATGTCTTGCCAAAGTTTAGTAAGGCTACACAGTTAAGGTCGTTTCATCGACAGCTTTACTTATGGGGTTTCAGTCGTTTAATAGAGAATAGTAACATATGGTACCATCCATCATTTAAACGAGGATGTCCTGAGAAACTATGGGATATTAAAAGAAGTGATCCTTCGTACTCTAAAACCGCCGGCCCTACTGCTGGTATGTTGGAAGCAAATTATTCATTCAAGGAACAACAACCTAAACCTACCACTACCAACATCATCAAACCAAATAATGAAATGATAATATCAAACTATGACAATTATTATAATCAATATTTAACTAATATGGGATTAAGAGATCGTATATTGGCCACGTTGCAATATAGTGCGGCTATGTCTTCTGTTAGGGTTACTACTACTAATGATAATAAGGATGGGAAGAAGGGTAATGATCAGGTCGAGGAGGTTGTAGGGTGTTCTACTGCTAAACAAGATGCTGTTCCTGTTGATGGGGTATTAAAAGAAGAAGATGTTAACGAATCGGATGATAAGGATAACAAGCATGAGGTAATGGAATTAGAAGACAACGAGGAATCAACTAGTACCCCGATGGATGAAGAAGAGGAAGAAGAAGAAGAAACACAGCAAGTTATTGTACGAGGTGGACTCATTTCCCTACCAAGGTCATATGTACAAGAGAGGAAGGATGTTTGTATACCCAATGCAGCCTGGCGGAAGAAACAGTTAATATGGGATGATGTGAAGAAACTGTTGAAAGAAGAGGAGGATGGGAAGCAATGGCCTATTAGGGACGAAGAACCCTTAAGGAAGCCGAAGAGTGTACAAATTGGTGGTCAATTAACGAGGGAGCAAGTAGCCGATCAACGTATAGTACAGCTTAATCAGTTAATGAGGGAGAATGTAATGTTACAAAAAGAGGCCATGTTACAGAAAGAGTTACTACAACGAGAACAAGAACAAGACAAGAAGAAGAAGAAGAAGTTATCGGAACAAGAGATAGTTGATAGGAGGATACTCCAACTTGCTCTTACGAATCCAAGACTTATGAAGGATGATCCTAGCCTTAAACAACATGTAGAAGTCATTGCATTGAAGTATGCACAGAAGCAGAAATCATTGGATAGTCGGCAGCAGCAGA
>Ga0214478_101112_pt1 | contig 14299 bp, 9 predicted proteins | sample M1_20Mar14CPVII9_2_FD_178001 | JGI IMG/M metagenome (GOLD analysis project Ga0214478, IMG submission 178001) | Marine eukaryotic communities from Monterey Bay, California, United States - M1_20Mar14CPVII9sort6BwellD7 | ecosystem: Environmental > Aquatic > Marine > Unclassified | place: USA...
ATGTCGAAGAAGCCGGCATATTCGCCATTCATGGCGTAGTGCATCAGCGAGCGGTCGCCGTCGCGATGTTCCTGCGGGGCCTGCACCAAACCCACGCGCGGATCGACGAAGGCCGGCACCAGATCCTTGAGCCAGTCCGGTGTGACCACATAGTCGGCGTCGATGATGCCGATAATTTCCGCATCCGGAGCCGTGCGCTCCATCGCGATCCGCAGCGCGCCGGCCTTGAAGCCCTGGACTTTCTCGGCGTTGATGAAAATGAACCTCTCGCCCAGCGTGCGGCAGTGATCCTGAATCGGCTGCCAGAACGCAGGGTCGGGCGTGTTGTTGATGATCACCACGCATTCGAAATTCGGATAATCGAGCCGCGATACCGCATCGAGCGTCTGTTTCAGCATCTCGGGCGGCTCGAAATAGGCCGGCACATGGATCGAGACCTTCGGCGCATATCCTTCGGCCGGAGAGGGCACCGCCGCCGAGATCAGGCGGGCCGGCTTGTGCCCGAAGGCAATGGTCGCGATTTCCTCGATCCGCGCCATGGCAATCAGGACAAGCGGCACCAGCAGGATGAGACCGAGCGTCAGCGCGAACGCGGACCCGAAGACGAAATAGTGCGTGTTCCAATAAGCAAAGACGGTCGCGACCCAAGCGCCGACTCCGCTGGCTGCGGCCGCGAGCACAACCGATTGCATGACTGTAGGACGCGCCAGGCGGAAAATCGGGAAGGACAGCAGAACCCCAACCAGCAGGGCTATGCCCGCAACCTTCCAGTAGTCGTGGTCCACAACAGGCCCTGTCCAAGAGAACTTGGGCTCACGTGAAGCATCAAGAATGCCCCAGTAAGGTCCAACGCCGCCTTCAAAAAACTTCCACGGCTGGTCAATGGCTTCGACGATGTTGTAGTCCATGCCGATGGCTTCGGCGCGGGTCACGAAATTACGGAGCACCCAGGCCTGCTCGAACGGACCGGGGAAAGCATTCTTGAGGTTGTATCCCGCGCTCGGCCATCCGAATTCGGCGATCACGATCCGCTTGCCGGGGAAGGTGTCCCTTAGCAGTCCGTAGATATACATGGCCTGATCGACTGCTTGCTGGGCGGTAAAGTTTTCCCAATACGGCAGGATATGAGCGGCAATGAAATCGACGGCAGAGGCGAGCTGCGGATTATCGCGCCAGATGTTCCAGATTTCGCCAGTTGTTACAGGAACATTGGTCTGTTTCTTGACGCGCTGGATAATCTCGATGAGATCTTCGACCTTCTGTTCCCCGCGGTAGATGGTTTCGTTGCCGACGACGATGCCGATGACGTTGCTGTTGCGCTTCGCAAGTTCAAGAGCGGCCGCGATCTCGCGCTCGTTACGGTCGGCGTTCTTGTCGATCCATGCGCCGACTGTGACCTTGAGGCCAAACTCGTTGGCGATCGCGGGAACCAGTTCAACGCCGCCCGTCGACGAATACAGGCGGATGGCCTTGGTCATGGTCGCGAGCTTCTTCAGGTCCGCGCGGATTTTCTCCTTGTTCGGAATGTTGTCGACGTCCGGGTGTCCCGTGCCTTCAAACGGCGCGTAGGACAGGCTGGGCAGCATTCCGTTGAAGTCGGGGGCTTTCTGCTCGTCACGCAACAGGCCCCAGAGGGCGGCGTGAATGGCGGTAACGCAGAGCAGGACAGCAACGATGGCACGCATCAAGGAAAACCATACGGGGCCAAACGTGGCAGATCGCGAACCTGTCCCCTCGGTTCGGCAGCGTCAACAGCAGCTTATCTATGCTGCGCAGCTTAACAACTCATATGGCGACATGGCGTTTTGAGGGCGCAGCCGAGTCCAATTGAGACGCGGCCGCTTGGTTCCCCATCGGCAGTTTTGCAGGCGGCTATTTGCCTGGTGCGGCCGGTGTAGGCGCTGCTGCCGAAGCTGGCGGCGCTGCAGGAGCCGGCGCTGGGCTGGCCGGAGCGGCTGCAGCCTGTGGCTGCGCCGCCGGATTGATCCAGCAGGCGTGGACGCGCCCGTTGAGGGTTTCTGCCACCTTGGGGTCGATCGTTGCGCCAAATCGTACCACGCAGCGGAACGAGGCCTGGATGTGGCCGCCGGGGCAACCGAACCGCTCGTAGAGATCGAGATGGCGGAACGCCGTGTCGAGGTCGTCGCGCCACATCAGGCCGACCACACGTCGTCCGAGCCAGACGCATTCCGGGTTTCCTGCGGGGCCATTGATCGCCTGCGCGGCCTCAACGAACTCGTCGGCCTTGCGCTGGCTATCCTTGGCCGCATCGGCTGGAGCGGCCTGTTTGGGGGCTGTGTCCTGAGCACGGAGATCGCCGCTTTGTGCGATAGCGGCCCCGATCCCGACAAACAGAGCAAGGGCCGGAACGGCGACTCGCTGAAAAACGGTAACTCGAAACCCGGTACGAACCAGACCCATGAAATCCCCGATGAATGGCGTGCCAATCGGCAACGCTCGGCGCCAAACAGATGCCCCGCTATTGCGGCGGAAGATTGCCTTTACCGCAACTGCCTGATTCCCATGAAGGACATTTATGTTTTTGTCCAGCAAGGTGGAAGTTTGATGCGATTTTGGTAAGGGCGTGCGGCGAGAAGACCGGGGGTAGGTGCTGGTTGGGGTCTTGGCAGACCAGCGGCGACCGGGTATCGACGTGCCTCCCCGGAGGACGGAACCATTTCGCTTCGTACGCCACTGGCCCTTCTCGTCATATCCCTAAGCGCTATTGCCGCAGTTTGGTGGTGGTTAGCCACGCCGATCACCTTGGCGCGCGCGCCAATAGACCCTGCAGCGAAGCTGGAATGCGTGTCCTACGCGCCGTTCCGGGGAGGACAAAACCCGCTCGAGCCCGGACTGGTCATCGGGCCGGAGCAGATGGCGGAAGACCTCGCACAACTCGCCAAGGTCACCGGCTGCATCCGTACCTATTCGGTCGGCAACGGCCTCGAGCGCATTCCTGAACTCGCCGAGAAAGCCGGCCTCAAGGTGATGCTCGGTGTCTGGATCGGCACCAACCGCGTCGACAACCGCACGCAGATGGAAACCGGTATTGCGCTCGCCAAGAGGTATCCGGGCGTGGTTAGCGCCGTGATCGTCGGTAACGAGGTGCTGCTGCGGGGCGAGATGACTGCGGCCGACCTGGTGGCAAACATCCGCTACGTGAAATCGAAGGCCGGTGTCCCGGTCACGTATGCCGACGTCTGGGAATTCTGGCTGAAGAACCGCGACGTCTATGACGCCGTCGACTTCGTCACGATTCACATCCTGCCGTACTGGGAGGATCACCCAATCCGCGCGCGGCATGCTGCAAGCCACGTCGATTCGATTCGCAAACGGATGGCCGTCGCATTCCCGAACAAGGAAATCCTGATTGGCGAAACCGGCTGGCCGAGCGCAGGCCGCATGCGCGAAGGTGCGTTGCCGTCACGGGCCAATCAGGCACGGGTGGTTTCCGAGATTCTTCAACTGGCCCGTCAGGAGAAGTTCCGGGTCAATCTGATCGAAGCCTATGACCAGCCCTGGAAGCGCATGTGGGAGGGCACAGTCGGCGGCCATTGGGGTCTGTTCGATGCCGACGGGACTCGCGACCTGAAATATCCGGCTGGTCAGCCGATTACCAATTTCCCCCGTGCGAAGGTCTATGCTGCAGCCGGCATGATCTTCTCGGCGCTCGTCTTTGGTGTAGCGCTGTTGACGCTGCGCCGCAGGCCGTGGTCCCCGCATCTGAGTTCGTGGGTCACCGTTGGAGTTTGCGCGACCGCTGGCGGCGCGCTTCTCGGCGTGGCGTTCGACAAGCTGATTGTCGAAAGCCTCGGCGTCGGCGGCTGGACCGTTGGCATCTTGCTGTTCGGTGCTGCCGTGCTCTCGCCGTTGGTCGTGGCTAACACTGTGATGTACGGACGCAGCCTTCCGACGTTTCTGGAGCTTCTCGGACCAGGCGACTATCGCACCACGTCGCGCATGCAGACCATTCTCGGACTCGTGCTGCTCGTCACGACGGTGATCGCCACCCAGACGGCGCTCGGCTTCGTGTTCGATCCGCGCTACCGCGACTTCCAGTTTGCGGCTCTAACGATGGCCGTCGTGCCGTTCCTGCTCTTAACGGCGACGAACAGACCGGCGTCGGGCAAGCGCCCGATCGCGGAGTCCATCTTTGCTGGCGCGCTCGCGCTCTCCGCAGTCTATGTCGGCTTCAATGAGGGACCGGCCAACTGGCAGTCGCTCTGGACGTGTGGATTGTATCTGTTGCTGGCGCTTACGCTGTCTCGGGCGCGGGTCGCGCAAACCCCAGAATAAGCAGCCCGATCGCCACGCCCGACAGGCCGATGTTGTAGAGCACGATTCCGAAGCACGCCGCGATCAGCCCGACGGTGAGGGTGACGATCGACGGGCGGATCAAGTGCAGGAGCGCGACGACCAGCGCTGCAATCCCAAACACGTAGTGCTTGAAAAGGTAGGTCATTGTCTGCCGCGTCTTGCAGAGCATGGTTTGCAAGCCGGCATCGCACTCAAGGCGGACCTGCGCAAACTCGATGGCCATGTAACGCAGGTAAATGGCGTATCCGATGGTGAGAAATCCCACGATCAGAATCCATTGCACCTGATAGGGGGTCAGTCTGAACGGCTCTTTTTTCATGCGTCGAATATGGTTCGGATCGAATTGCGATACAACCCGGGCAGCAAAAGGTTTGGGCGTTATCTGTTGCCGAAAAACGAGCTGAATGACGATGTTCTGGGCCGTTCTTCGACCGGTTCGCTGCGCTGTCTGCTCCGCCGCTTCGCGCGGTGAGCGGGAGCTTCCGGCTTCTTTGCCTCCGGCTGTTTTTCGCTGATCATGCTGAGGCGCTGGCCCTCATACACGGACGTTTCGCAAGGGCGATTGCTCTCCGTCAGGAATCCCGCACACAGCTTCGCGGCTTCTGCGGCGTCTGACAGCGGTCCGGCAACCAGCCGCAACTGCATTCCCAATCCGTCGTGACGTTCCTTCACCACAATAACGGGCTGTAATGATGCAAGCTGTTGCGAATAGATTTTGAGCGCGCCGCGCCAGACGGCGCGGAGGCCCTCGATCGACTTGGCGCCGCCGAGATCCACGCCGAACTCGGTCTTGCGAACGATACTCGCCGATGGCGCTTCGCTCGCCGCCGGTTCGGATGGCGCTACAGCGGCCGTAACCGTTGGCGCGGGATCGGCGGGTGGAGCGTCGGCCTTTTGCTCGGCTGGTTTGGCAGGAGCAGGAGATGCCGCCGGAGCCGCGGTTGCGACCGGCGCGATCTTGGGCGGCGGTGCTGCCGGCTCGGCTTTCGCCTCGGCGGGTTTGACTGGTCCAATCGGGGCGGCTTCCGCTGACGGCGCGGGTGCGGCCTGTGCGGGTGCAGTTTGTTGAATCGCCGGCAGTGTCGCCACTGCTGGGCGCGCCAGCGCGCCGGTCACCGAATCCAGGCCCTGTTCCAGCACGGTCACGCGTGCGTACAACCGGTCGCGGTCGCCATTGAGCGTTTCGAGTGCTGCGGTAAGTTCCCGCGCCTTGTTCTGGCTTTCCTTGGCGATCCACTGGACCTGTTGGGTCTGCCGCGCGATTTCGGCGGAGGCCAGCTGATCGCGGTTGATCGCCGCCGGCGATCGAGTCGCGAGAATCGCGATGATCAGCGCTCCGACCGAGCCAACGCCCCATGACGCGAGCCGCCACATTGACCGCCCGTCGAACTCGTCCTCTTCCGCAAGAAAGCGATTGATCCAGCCGGCGCCATCGTCGTCCGTCAGATCATCGCGGAATTGGTGGCTGTCCTTGGTCATAGCGCAGGTGTGGCCCTCCCGTGCCCCGGCGAATCATTGTGTAAAGATTAACAGGAAGCCGGGGTCTGCGCGCGGAGGAGAGCGTCCAAAACGCTTTTGTCCCTCGACGCTCTCGGGTAAGACGGCGCCGGCGCGCTTCTGCGTGCGGTACAGGAAAAACGCATGTCGGGCAGAACAACCCTCACGATCGTGCTTGCCGCCGGCGAGGGCACCCGCATGCGCTCAAGCCTGCCCAAGGTGCTGCATCTTGTTGCTGGCAGGCCCTTGGTAGCCCATGTACTTGCGGCAGCGCCCAGTGACAAAGGCGATGCGGTTGCCGTGGTGGTCGGGCCCGATCATCAGGCGGTGATCGACGAAATCAGGCGCGCGCGGCCCGACGCCAAAACCTTCGTTCAGCGCGAACGGCTCGGAACGGCCCATGCGGTGCTGGCGGCGCGCGAGGCCATTGCTGATGGCGCGGATGATATTCTCATCGCGTTCGGTGATACGCCGTTGATCGACGCCACGACATTCGAGCGGATGCGGGTTGCGCTGAAGGACGGCGCGGCGCTGGCGGTGCTCGGATTCCGCGCCGCCGATCCAACGGGTTACGGGCGGCTGCTGGAAGAGGGCGGACAGCTTGCCGCTATCCGCGAGCACGCCGACGCCAGCGAAGCCGAGCGAACCGTCACACTTTGCAATGCGGGCGTCATGGCGTTCGCGGGCCACACCGCGCTGACAATTCTTGATCGTATCGGCAATGGCAACAGCAAGGGCGAATACTATTTAACTGATGCGGTGGCGATCATGCGTGAGCTTGGCTTGCGGGCTGTCGTAATCGAAACCAGCGAGGACGAAGTGCGCGGAATCAACACCAAGGGCCAACTCGCCGAAGCTGAACAGGTGATGCAACGCAAGCTGCGGCAGGCCGCGCTGGATGCAGGCGTGACGCTGATTGCTCCGGAAACGGTTTTCCTCGCTGCGGACACCACGTTCGGCAAGGATGTCACGATCGAGCCGTTCGTCGTGATCGGTCCAGGTGTCACCATCGAGGATGGTGCGGTGATTCACTCGTTCTCAAGCCTTATCGATTCGCGCATCGGCAAGAATGCATTGGTCGGTCCTTTTGCGCGTCTGCGGCCCGGCACGGTGCTGGGAGAGGGCGTTCGCATCGGCAACTTCGTCGAGACCAAGGCCTCCGAGATCGACGCCGGAACCAAGGTCAATCACCTGACCTACATCGGCGATACGCACATCGGCGAGAAAGCCAACATCGGTGCGGGCACGATCGTGTGCAACTACGATGGTTTCGACAAGCACCGCTCCGAGATCGGCGCCGGGGCTTTTGTGGGCTCCAACTCGTCGCTGGTGGCGCCGGTCAAGATCGGTGCGGGTGCCTTTATCGGATCGGGCTCCGTTATCACCCGGGAAGTGCCGGACGACTCGCTGGCGGTCGAACGCAGCCAGCAGACCGTTCGCGAGGGCTGGGCAAAACGCTTCCGCGAGATGAAATTGCTCAATCGGAAGCCGAAAAGTCAAAAGTAAGGCACCAGCACTTACCGCGCTGATTTCGTTAACGGTTTACCCTGTCTCAATCCGCAACAATTGTTGAGGCAGAACCGTGTTATTCCTCGGTACATAAGGCCGCATTGGGGCGGGCTGGAGACATCGAACCGCATGTGCGGAATTGTAGGAATTCTCGGACGGGGACCGGTCGCCGAGCAACTGGTCGACTCGCTCAAGCGTCTTGAGTATCGCGGTTATGACTCGGCTGGCGTCGCGACGCTCGAAGGCGTGCTGCTCGATCGCCGCCGCGCTAAGGGCAAGCTGAAAAACCTGGAAGCCGTACTGAAGTCCTCGCCGCTCGGCGGGCATATTGGTATCGGCCACACGCGCTGGGCCACCCACGGCAAGCCGACGGAAAACAACGCGCATCCTCATGCGACCGACAACGTCGCTGTCGTCCATAACGGCATTATCGAAAATTTCCGCGACCTGCGCACGCAGCTCGAAACACAGGGCGTGACGTTCTCCAGCGAGACCGACACCGAGGTTGTCGCGCATCTCGTGAATTCGTATCTTGCCAAGGGCCTGTCTCCCGCCGAGGCGGTGAAGGCAACACTGCCGCAGCTGCACGGCGCGTTCGCACTGGCCTTCATTTTCAGGGGCGAAGAGAACTTGATGATCGGCGCCCGCAAGGGGGCGCCGCTGGCGGTCGGTTATGGCGACGGCGAAATGTATCTCGGCTCCGACGCCATCGCGCTCGGGCCGTTCACCGACACCATCAGCTATCTCGATGACGGCGACTGGGTTGTGCTGTCTCGGAACGAAGCCACTGTGTACGACGACAAGAACGCCGTCGTCGAACGCGAGATTATCAAGCACAACACCGCGACGTCGCTGGTGGACAAGGCGAACTACCGCCACTTCATGGCGAAGGAAATCCACGAGCAGCCTGAAGTTGTCGGTCATACACTGGCGCACTACGTGGACATGGCCACCGAGAAGGTGGCGATGCCGGTCAAGCTGCCGTTCGACTTCAAAGACATTCAGCGCGTGTCGATCACGGCCTGCGGCACCGCGAGCTATGCGGGCTTCGTCGCAAAATACTGGTTCGAGCGATTGGCGCGTCTGCCGGTCGAACTCGATGTCGCGTCGGAGTTTCGTTATCGCGAAGCGCCGCTGCGCAAGGGTGACCTCGCGATCTTCATTTCGCAATCCGGCGAAACCGCCGATACGCTGGCGGCGCTGCGCTACGCCAAGTCGCAGGGCCTGCACACCATCTCCGTCGTCAACGTCCCGACGTCGACCATCGCGCGCGAAAGCGAGACCGCGCTGCCGACGCTGGCCGGACCTGAAATCGGCGTCGCTTCGACCAAGGCATTCACATGCCAGCTTGCGGCGCTGGCGGCTATCGCCATCGCGGCGGGCAGGGCGCGCGGCGAACTCTCAGAGACCGACGAGACGAAACTCGTGCATGGTCTTATCGAGGTGCCACGCCTGATGACGCAGGCGCTCGCACTCGAACCCCAGATCGAGAAGCTCGCCCGCGACATCGCAAAGAGCAAGGACGTCCTCTATCTCGGCCGTGGCACCAATTATCCGCTGGCGCTGGAAGGCGCGCTGAAGCTGAAGGAAATCTCCTACATCCACGCCGAAGGCTACGCGGCCGGCGAACTCAAGCATGGACCGATCGCGCTGATCGATGAGACGATGCCGGTCGTCGTGATCGCGCCCCATGATCGCGTGTTCGAGAAGACGGTGTCGAACATGCAGGAAGTCGCCGCGCGTGGCGGGCGTATCATTCTGATGACCGACGCGCAGGGGGCCAAGGAAGCCACCGTCGAGTCACTGGTGACCATTATCCTGCCGGACATGCCGGCTACGGTGACCCCGCTGGTCTATGCAATCCCGGTGCAACTGCTGGCCTATCATACGGCGGTCGTAATGGGCACCGACGTCGACCAGCCGCGGAACCTCGCCAAATCCGTGACCGTTGAGTAGCCGCAGGCAGACAAACGGTCGCAGTGCGGATGGCCCGCGCCCCGAAAAGTCTGATACAGTGGTGTCGCAATAATTTGCGATGCTGTTCTAACATTTCGCGTGAGGATGGTTCGGTTCTGCGATGAATGAGACCACGCCCAACATGATCCCGGGAGGCATCCCGCCCGTTCCGCCGCCGGACGCCCCGCGCGGCGCGATGGCGCGGCTGCGCCGCTATTTTCTGACCGGTCTGATTATCGCCGGTCCCATCGCGATTACGATCTACCTGATCTGGTGGTTCGTGACCTGGGTGGACGGCATCGTGCGTCCGTTCGTGCCGATCGCCTATCGTCCCGAAACCTACCTGCCGTTCGGGCTTCCAGGCTATGGCCTGATCGTCGCCTTCTTTGCGCTGACGATGCTGGGATTTCTGGCGGCAAACCTTATTGGCCGAACGCTGGTTGATTTCGGCGAAAACCTGCTTGGCCGTATGCCGGTGGTGCGCGCGATCTATCGCGGCCTCAAGCAGGTGTTCGAGACGCTGTTCTCCGGCAACGGATCGAGCTTCCGCAAGGTGGGGCTCGTGGAATTTCCGTCGCCGGGCATGTGGTCGATCGTTCTGATCTCTCAGCCGCCGAGCGTCGAGATCGCGTCAGGTCTCCCGGGCAAGGAAGAATTCATTTCGGTCTTCCTGCCGTGTGCACCTAACCCGACCACGGGATTCTTCTTCTACGTGCCCAAGAGCAAAATCATCGAGGTCGATATGAGCACGGACGCTGCGGCGACGCTGATCATGTCGGCAGGTGTTGTGCAGCCCGGCGGCGACGCGCAGAAGAAAGTCAACGCGCTGGCCGAGATGGCCAATGCCGCACGCGTCGCGACCGCGTCGCAGACGCCGGACCCGGCGAAGGTGGACTAACCCGCACCAATCAGCGGCAACGCCTCGTCCCGCTCATACAGATAGAGCAGGCAACGCAGCGCTTCGCCACGTTCGCCGTTGAGCTTCGGATTGTCCTGCATGATCCGCACCGCTTCGTCGCGGGCCTGCGCGATGAGCTGGGCGTGGACCTCGGGCCGCGCGATGCGATAGCCGGGCAGGCCGCTCTGGCGGGTGCCGAGCACTTCGCCTTCGCCGCGCAAACGTAAATCCTCCTCGGCGATGCGAAAGCCGTCAGTGGTTTCGCGGATCACCTTCAGCCGCGCGGCGGACATTTCGGTCAGGGGCTCGTGATAGAGCAGGAGGCATGTCGAGGCCTCAGAACCCCGGCCGATGCGCCCGCGCAACTGATGCAACTGGGCGAGGCCGAAGCGCTCGGCGTTCTCGATCACCATGATGGAAGCAGCGGGGACATCGACACCGACCTCGACCACCGTTGTCGCCACCAGCACCTGAATCTCGCCGGCGGCGAACTGCGCCATGACGCGATCCTTTTCGGGGCCCTTCATCTGGCCGTGAACAAGGCCGACGCGGTCGCCGAAACGTTTCTGAAAAATCTCGAAACGTTTTGTCGCGTTGGTCAGGTGTTCGATACCCTCGGCTTCGGATTCCTCCACCAGCGGGCAAATCCAGTAGACCAGCTTGCCGCTCTCGATGGCGCGGCCGACCGCGTCGATGATCTCTCCGGTGCGGCTGTCGGCGACCGCGCGGGTGTCGATCGGCTGGCGGCCCGCGGGCTTTTCACGCAACTCCGAAATATCCATGTCGCCGAAGTACGTGAGCACCAGCGTGCGCGGGATCGGTGTGGCGCTCAGCACCAGCACATCGACGGCGTCGCCTTTCTCGGTCAGCGCGAGACGCTCACGCACGCCGAAGCGGTGTTGTTCGTCCACGACGGCGAGCGCCAGCGCCTTGAAGATCACATCGTCCTGGATCAGCGCATGGGTGCCGACCAGAAGATCGATCTCGCCGTCCGCGAGGCGCGTGATGATGTCGCGGCGCTCCTTGCCTTTCTCGCGGCCGGTGAGAATGGCGACGCGCATTCCGGAACGCTCCGCCAGCGGCGTGATGGTCTTGATGTGCTGACGCGCGAGGATTTCCGTCGGCGCCATCAGTGCCGCCTGCTTGCCGGTCTCCGCGACAGCGGCTGCCGCCAGCAGCGCCACGACGGTCTTGCCCGATCCGACATCGCCTTGCAGCAGGCGTAACATGCGGACCGGTTGATTGAGATCGCTGGCGATGGCCTTTGCCGCGTCCTGCTGCGATGCAGTCAGCGCGTAGGGCAGTGCGTCGATGATCTTGTGGCGCAGATGTCCGTCGCCCGCATTGCGCACACCGGCGGGACGGCGCAGTTGCGCGCGCACCAGCGCCAACGCCAGTTGGCCGGCCAACAGTTCGTCGAATGCCAGCCGTGACCAGAACGGATTTTGCGGCAGGATGTCGGTGAGTTCGACTGGTTCGTGGACCCGGTGCAATGCTTCGGCGATGGGCGGGAACGAACAGCGCCGCAGGACTTCAGGGCTGATCCATTCGGGCAAGGCCGGGAGCTTTTGCAGCGCCTGCGCCATGGCGCGGCGGATCGAACCGATGGCGAGGCCTTCGGTCAGCGGATAGACCGTGTCGATCTGCGGCAACTTGGCGAGACCTTCCTCGTCGACCACGCGGTCGGGATGCACGATCTGCAAGGTGCCGTCGAACATCTGCGCGGTGCCCGAGACAAAACGCTTCTCGCCCTTCGGCAGCAGCTTCTCGATGTACTCCGGTTTGGCGCGAAAATAGGTGAGGACTACGTCGCCGGTTTCGTCGCTGGCGTAGACGAGGTGAGGCGCACGCGAGCGGCCCGGAGGCGCCGGCCGGTGACGGTCGATGGTCACCTCCAGCGTCACCACGGTTCCGGGAACGGCTTCGGCGATCGTCGGCCGCGTGCGGCGGTCGATCACATTCGTCGGCAGATGCAGCAGCAAATCGACCAGACGCGGCGTCTCGCTGCGGTCAAGCAGATAGCGAAACAGCTTGTCCTGCTTCGGCCCGACGCCGGACAGGCTCGTGACGGGCGCGAACAGCGGATTGAGCAGGGAAGGGCGCATTCAGATCGACTCAAGGTGGAAACTTGCTGCTGCTTTTGCATATCCCGAATGCAAGGACAGAGAAATGCTGACATCGGCAGTCATGATGGCTATATCAGCCCTCCCGGCGAATGGATTGAACTGGACATTCGCGATCTTACGGCCGCGGATATGTAACGCGAATGTCCAGTTCAAATCCATTTCAACACTATATTTGCCAGTGGCCCGTTGATTCCAACATTCGCAAACATGCCGGCTGAAACGGGATGCGAATCTTGGAATCGGGCCACTGGTCCGGGCTTTTTGCGTTGGAGAAAGTGACGGACATGACGGGAACGACACGATCGAGCGATGGCCTCGACGACAGACGCAAGCGCCTGCTGTTCCGCTGCTGGCATCGCGGGACACGCGAAATGGACCTGATCCTCGGGGGCTTTGCCGATGCGAATATCGCAGCGCTGTCCGACGCCGAGATGGCCGATCTCGAAAGCCTGATGGAATTGCCGGACCCTGACCTTTACGCGGCGTTCAGCGGCGCCCAGCCGCTCGTGTCTCCCTACCAGGATGGTATTTTTATCCGCATCAAGCATTTTCTGGATGCGAGCCACCGTTCATGAAGTCGCCTGTTCGATCTCCAGCCCAACTGCTTCGCCCCGGCCACGTGCTGACGCTGTCCAACGTCGCCGAGGGCGCGGAGGCGCTTGTCGTATCGGACATGGCGCGCGCGGTCGCGGCCAAGCCGAACCCACCCGCCATCAGCCTCGCCGTGGTTTGCCGCGACGGACCGCGCATGGCGCAGCTGGCGCGTGCACTGGAATTCTTCGCGCCGGATTTGCCGGTGATGCAGTTCCCGGCGTGGGACTGTCAGCCCTATGACCGCGTGTCGCCCCATGGCGGTATCCTGGCGCAGCGCCTGACCACGCTGGCGAAACTGTCGCGCCTTCAGGGCAGCGAGAAGCCGTTGATCGTGCTGACCACGGTCAATGCCATCGTTCAGCGCGTGCCCGCGCGTGACGTGGTGGCGGCGCAGGCGCTGTCGGTTGCGCCCGGACATCGCGTGGCGATGGACAACATCGCGGCGTGGCTTGAGCACAACGGCTACAACCGCACCTCGACCGTGCGCGAGCCGGGCGAATACGCGGTGCGCGGCGGCATCCTCGATCTGTATCCGGCCGGGCTCGATCAGCCGGTCAGATTCGATTTCTTCGGCGACACACTGGAATCGATCCGTACGTTCGATGCGGAATCGCAGCGCACGCTGCACGACATGCGCGGGCTCGATCTCGTACCGGTGTCGGAATTCCAGCTGGTGACGGAGACCATCAAACGCTTCCGCATGGGCTATGTCGCGACGTTCGGCGCTCCGGACCGCGACGATATGCTGTATGAGGCGGTCAGCGAAGGCCGCCGCCATCCCGGCATGGAGCACTGGCTGCCGCTGTTTCAGGAGCGGATGGACACGCTGTTCGACTATCTCGGCGCTGCGCCCATCGTGATGGAGCCGCTGGCCGAGGATGCCGCGCGCGAACGCTTCACCCAGATCAACGATTACTATGAGGCGCGGCGCGAGGTGATGGACACGCCGGGCGGCGGCGCGATCTACAAGCCGCTGCCGCCGGACCGGCTGTATCTCACCGACACCGAATGGGCCTCGCTGCTTTCCGACAGTTCGCTGGCGCGGCTGACACCGTTTGCCCTGCCTGAGGGCGAGGGCGTCGTTGACATCGATGCGCGGCAGGGGCGCGACTTCGCGCCTGAGCGCGGAGACACCAACGTCAACGTGTTCGAAGGCGTGGTGGCGCATATCAACGGCCTGCAGGCCGCGCGCAAGAAAGTCGTCGTCGCGCTGTGGTCCGAGGGTTCGCGCGACCGCATGGCGAGCATGCTCAAGGACCACAAGCTGCTCAACACCACCAGCGTCAATTCCTGGCGCGCGGTGCAGGCGACGCCGCGCAACGAGACCATGCTGGCCGTGGTCGGCCTTGAATCCGGCTTTGAGACCGAGACCATCGCGCTGATCACCGAGCAGGACATTCTC
>Ga0214478_101113_pt1 | contig 14292 bp, 10 predicted proteins | sample M1_20Mar14CPVII9_2_FD_178001 | JGI IMG/M metagenome (GOLD analysis project Ga0214478, IMG submission 178001) | Marine eukaryotic communities from Monterey Bay, California, United States - M1_20Mar14CPVII9sort6BwellD7 | ecosystem: Environmental > Aquatic > Marine > Unclassified | place: USA...
TTATTTTGTATATGAGAGTTTGAGTTTGGACTGCTGCCCTCTAATCGAACCTCTTCTACATGTCCCTTGCTCAATCCATAAAATATCATCAAACCCAATACTAAACTGCATAATACCGTTAAGTATACTGTATTGATTGATGAGGAAGAATCAGTATTATTCAAGTTCATAATATTACCAAGTGTTCTATGATCACCACCAAGTCTATGCCTACGCCTACGAGATGATGGCCGGCCATTACCATATTCATACTCTTCTTCTTCTTCATCTGAATCGTCGTCGGAAGAGTCATAATCTGGCCCATAGTTGTTTGTTCTTGCACCCTCTAAGTCGGCAGGTGCTGTAACTTGTTCATAACCACCATTGTCATCAAGAAATGAGTTTAGTCTATTCTTATCCTTGTTTGATATTGTGAATGGGTTTGCAAATTCTTTAGACATATTGATAGATGGTATAATGTGGTATTAATACTATTTACGCTGTTGCATGTTCATGTTATATTAAATATGAAGGATTGCATGCACCGTCATTTATTTTGAGTTTGGTGGCTGGGAAATTTCAATTTTCAATGGATGGGGAGAAGGTAGGATACCAAGGAAATCGTTAGGCTGGGAGGGAATTCAACTTAGTATTTGACTCTGCATACAAGTAGACAAGCTCATCCAGACAGTGGTAATATATTGTATTGCGCGATGTATGTCAGTGTATTTGACCGTTTGTAAAATGCAAGAGGAATAGATTTGTAAAGGTATCCTCGCGATGAGGCTCGGCATTTATGCCCTCTGAATTTTTCAGTATCTCGCTCGTAGAAGAGCTATCATTCTCGACCATCAGTTAATAAATAGCTTGTGGATAAATAGAATGTTTGGATCAATGCCAGGAAACTCTCAGCTTGGTAGCAGTGCAAAGGAGGTAGTAGACCGCTCACCACTTGCAACTGTCTTAGGGAAAAGGGAAGAAGTAAAGTTAATTCTTGACTTCTGTGAGTTTAAAGATATCCTAGCCCTTGATTTTGCACTTCCATCATATTCGAGCATCTCTTTTTTGAAACGAAGCTGTGGAAAGCTTCAGATTCAACTAGCAGAAGACTTGAAGAAGGCTGCACATTTCGGTAATATAGATTCAGATAGACTTGCTATCTCGTGGAGTACACCTGCGGGGATAGCGGTTGGTTCCATGTGGGAAGGCTCCATGACACCACTTTGTTCTGCATCTTCGAGGGGTAAGCATAAGATGGTTCTACTACTCATACAGGAGGGTGCAGATGTAAATTGGTCAGATGAAAACGGTACTACTGCTTTGGCTTGCAATCACAAAAGCTAGATATGGCACTCACCCTGTTGGTGCCCCCTTAGATGGCGAATCTCAGACTTAAATGAAACCGTTAAGATATTGAAACAATTTGGAGGAAGGCGTGGTCCATCTCAGCACGAATATGATTATGACGAAGATGATTATTATTAAGTTTGTAGCGTGTGTGTGGCGATATAGACCCTTCTAACTTCTAACCCTTTGTTTACTATCACAATAAAATTTACATCATGCCTCATTCTTCTTTGCTTCCTTTGCTGCTTTTCTAGCCTTTCGTTTCTCCTCTGCCAATTTCTTCTTTTCCTCTTTGGTTAACTTCTTTTCAAACAATCCTTTAACTTCTACAGCTGGTATTGTTGATTCTCCGCTAGATTTAGGAGCACCTGGTTTCGTTTTGGGTGGAGCATCACCTGGTTCAAATGATGAAGGAACTTGAGCTGCTATACCAACAGAACCGGCTCCCCATCCTAACATTTTGGCATCACAAAACATTCCCTCGGAGCTGACACCGCTGATTGATGTCTTTTTAATTGTTATTTCTTCACCTTCATCATTTATTATTGTTGAACCAATCGGAGCGACGACTATTCTATATTTATGTTTGAATAATGTATGTTATTGATGTTTTGAGTTGCGGGTACATTAATAATATGTAATATAATTTGCAGTGTTTATTTGTTTTATTGATTGCAGATGATAGAGTGGATGTAACAATTGCAATACACATTTTATACAACAAAATCACTCACCTTGATCCATCTCTAACGTTACTAGCATTTGTAACTACAGTTATGGGTTCATCGTCACCAATATTGACTGAACATATCTTTAGTGGCTTTTTACCACTTACACTCTTATCTTCTATCGATAGAACTATACCCACTTTATATTTCGATGTATCAGCCATTATTTGTGTGGTGGTATGTGATTGTGATTTTATGAGAGTGTTTTTTGCTTATTGTTTCAAAAGCCGGCGCTTTATAGCTTCTTATTATTTCAATACTTGAATATGAATGAGGAATATTAGCGGTGTCGTCGGATATGAAGACAATATGTAGAAGTAACTGCATACCTATGGTGCCGACGGCGGAGGGGAGGACGGAGGAGTTTTCCTTTGAGTTTATTCTTATAAAGCTCCCAACAGCAGAACAGTGAAAGAAAGTCATAATCATGGCAGTGGAGTGGTTGCCACTTTGTTTGGCAGTGGATTTGGCAGAGGATGGTTGATACAAACTCTATTATAAATCGGTTCATGGTATTATCTCATATATTAAAACATGAATGAAACTAAATCCATAATGATATCGTTACATCCTACAATAAATTACCAACATCATTGTGTCTTCGACTTAGAGGGCAGTTTTGATAATTGCGATAATTGCAATGATCAACTTGTAGCAACAAACCAAACGACATCCAAGGTTGCTACACCTACTGAGATACAATTACATACCAACATAATGTCAGTAGAAGATTTATACTCGTGCTCAGATGATACCGAGACCACCGCTTGCACTTCCTCACGAGAGGATACATCGACATTGTCAGGGTCATTATCGTCTTATCTCAACAACTGGGAGTTTAATAACGAGCACGATCCTCTTGACGATTCGCACTACAGTGCCTTTTCTACATCAAACCATAATCATGATGTTGGATCTCTTGTTGGTAGAAGCTATAGGGATGATAAGACATCTCAATCTCTTCAACCATTAGAACTTAGTACACATGAGATACAACATATGTTGTCGAATGAATCATCAACGTCTTCTTCTGACAACAAGATTGATAACTATTTTGAGCAGCCCAGTGAATTCTCAGAGGATCAACAAGAAGATGACTATTCACCAATAGATGAAGAATGTCGAACCAAAATGATGGACTGGAGTTTTCGTATTATATCTTTCAGTTTCCCGTATAATGATACTGCTACTACACCCACTACTACTCAATATAAACGAAAGAGGAAGCATTCAATTCAAGCACTACAAATAGTCTCACATACATTTACATTGGTAGATCGATATGCGAAACATCAGTACAGGATAGATGGTAGAGTTATGGATCGTCAAAGGTACAAGCTTGTTTGTATGATATGTTTACATATAACTGCCAAGACTTCCAGTTTATATGCTTTAAATGGTCACGACGAGAACATGTTTCAGATAGACGATGGTATAAGTCAAGGAGGCAACAATCTTTGTTGCCATGACACCCCTGACACTGCTTCTGACTCGGATGATTCAGATATATCTCAAAGTCAGCATGACTTTGAACAAAGAAGACCGCCATTCACAATCCTATCTCTACCTGGATTACTTGCTTTATCATCAAATGAATATACTATATCACAACTGGCCTCAGTTGAGTTGAATATATTGCAAGCATTACAATGGAAGGGTGTTTTGGGAAGTGGAGGCACCGTTGTTGATTGGTGTTTCATACTGTTGAACTTGTTGGCTGAGGATATGTGCAGTAAATTGTTCAAGAGTATACGAGATAGCACTCTCATCAATATTGAGCGTTTTATGGATAAAGCCGTTATATTGGGCAGCGGTGTTAAACCAAACTCATTGATAGCACTGGCATTAGTAATACATGCCTTGGGTGCACACAGTGACGGAAGCTGCATTTGTCATATAAAGAAGAGACAGTTGTTAAATGCATTTCCATATCAAGAAGAAGAGGTTTTTGAAGTTATAAAAATGCACCTTTCTTCCTGCTGAGGAGGTTTGTCAAAGATGAGACTGGTGGGTATCATTTGAGGATTGTATCCTCAAAGAAATATCTACATAAAGTTCTAGTCAAAGTGTTAAATGGTATGCCCTTACACTGTGATAGTTGTTGTTTCTCCACTCCCGATTTCTTCTCTTATCTTTTCTTCCTTCGATATATGTATCTTTATTATTCATCCCCAAGTTTATTGCGTAATTTATCCTCGTTGATTGCCACCTCATCGGCAGCTGCTTCAAGCGAAGACTCGACAGATAAAGTATTTGTAAAGGATTTGATAAAACTACCAAGCACCCGCAAGGCTCCACTAACAACATAGCTAAATGTTAACATTGCAGATAATACCGATATTGTTAAACGAGTACGCCATCTAATAGGCTCTTGTTCTTGTTGTGCCGACTTTTCCTGTACTTCATCATTATCATCACCATAAACATCAATAACTAAACTACTCTCATCCAATTGACGATAAACTTCTTTAAATACCGCGGGAAGTATAACAAAGAATCCTCTATAACCACGATATATAATATATGTCATCCATAATAGACTACTTTTTAATGAATAAGTAATTGATTTAAATCTATCATACCGTATTAGGAATGGACTCTTCTTTTCAATACCATTTACATTATCATCATTATTATTATTGTTTGTGGAATATGTTAAACTCTTTTCATGTGCTGATATTGCCCATGGTTTTAATTTCATCCCTAGATTATCAATTGAACTTAGAAATGAGGTAGATGATGATGATGAAGATTGTTTGGATATTTCTGTTGATGTGGTATCCGACGACGATGATGATGATGATGTACCACCATTATTATTTGTAGATGAGTATAGTTTGCTATTTGAATGATTATATCTCGTATTACTTACTCCAAATAGTTTGGAAGAAGAGAGACATTGTCGTATCTTTGGTGTTGTTGAAGATACTGCAACTTGAAGCGCGGCGGCCGAGGACAGCAAGAATATACATACTGCAACCACTAATATCCTCGCCATCTTCTCTACATACATTGACATTATTGCAATTGAATATAGACTAAGTAATCCTCTATCCTCAACACTGACGCCAGCAAGAGAAGATAGAGTAGGTAAAAAGTAAAAAGTGAGATTACCGTTCGACTTTTACTCGGTAAGATACCACAAAATTTCGGTATCCTTCAGCAGGCAAAATAAACTTTCTCCCCTGGGTTGATTGAATCGGCATGTGAAATGCTAGGTTGCTCGCGCGTGTCTAGGGATCAGAGACCCAGGGGAGAAGAATACCTTGACAGATGGCTCCGTTGAACTTCTGCAATTTTTTACTGGCTTTGGCGCTCTCAATTCTCTATTAGCACAATATGTCATTGTTTTGCTAATGTATTACTGGATATCTTATTAATTCAATATATTACAATTTAATTCGGCGTTGAATCGGAGGCTTCAATTTTTGAGGGTTTAATTTACACAACTAATACAAGATATGTCTATCAATTGTATATCCCCCAAACATCGTGTTGTCACCTTGGATTATTCAGGTTCATCCTTGGCTACTACTAACAATATTAAAAACAGATGTAACTCTACAGATTCAAACTCTGACATACCGGGCATGGTACCATCGGTATCTACACAATCTTGTTCATCGGAGGTTAGTGAAACTGATTCTATATCCACCAGAGGGCAGGGTGCTCAATCTCCACGTTCAATCTTTCAACGATTTTGGACTTCACCTACACATACTAAAAGTCTAGAACAGAGTGTGGACGAGGACGAGGAGGAAAAGATATTGGAACGACTGTCTAAATTGCAATTGCCATCGGCGAATGAGATTGGAGAGTGTTCGACAAGTTCAACCGCCGCCAAGGTTGTCTATCCAACTGATGGACACAAGATTTGCAGCACTTCAGCAGCAGCTGTTGAAGATGTCGTGGATCCCAGGGCTTCAAGAATAACAAGGAAAACGAGTATTGATGATATGTCTATTGGATATCAAGCAGTGCCGACGCCCCCTACATCCACAAGAAGACAAATTCTCCCCACGCCGCCACCGCAGCAGCTAAAACCATATAATACTCCCGCCTCCCAATCAAAACAAGACCAATTATCACATAATGTGGTATCAAGAAATGGCGAAAGAAATTGGTCATCTACAGGAGAATTACCCTCCAGACGTCCATCTCAATCATGTCTCCGAAAGACACGATATTCATCCTGTAATGCTATTGATGACGCCGAACTCCTCCGTCAGCTACACGAAGAAGACCAGAAGGGTATGTCCCTCAAGAAGAGTAGATCTGTTTCGTTCTATTCAGAGGTTAGTGTCTTTGAATTTAATGTTGTCAAGGATGAGATTAGGAGTCAAGAGGGTTGGTCGAAGTACTTTGCCTGATGTTCATTCAAGAGCTTAAGGTACCCGGTGCCGAATAACCCCAAAAGAGATCAAGACAAGATATAAAATTGCATATAAAATGACACCCCCCAAGACAATTTTAGGATGATATACATCCTTAAAGAAAAGAAATTTGTGCTGCTAGAGAAGAAATCCCCAAGAAGAAACAAGTTTAATATACTCACCGAAACACCTTAAGAGAAATATTGCTAGAGTATGGATACTGATCTTCTTTAAATAAAATAAACATTTATTTTGCTAGATACGTCCATACACATACCTATTTATGGGTTACATTGTTAGCGGGCCGACTCATTTAGATTGCAAGGGGTATATCTTTAATCTTAAGGTATCCCTGACTTATATCATAGATAGTCATTTGTACATATCTAACCATTAACCTCATCTAAACTCAATCCTCAATTGGCTTCCATTTCATGAATTCCACCCATTTCTAGTGAAACTCCATTTGATTCATCATCGCTATCGAAAGAATCATTTGGATTCCAATCTCCGCCGTCATCTGACGATTTCCCTCCATAGGATAAATCATCTGAGAACGTGCCATTAAAAAAGTCATCTGATCCGATAGCAGAATATCTACCCTTGGGAGGTAATCTCTTTCTCTTTCTTCGATATATCATACAGCATGCACATACTAAAGCAATCGGTATCAATATCAATGCAACTGTGGCTGGATGCCCTCCTCCGCCTTTATCTCCTCTTATCTTTGGCGGTAATACTTTATACCCCATACCATCGCCTTCATAGTCGTTAACATTCTGTAATTCAGATGCATTGTGACTTTCACCATTCTTATGATGATCGACTGTTGCTAAGTCGATCTTCTTATCTTTTGTGTCTAAATGAAATCCTTCCCAATTCTCTTCCCCTTCCATCTGCCCCTCTACTTCATCAACTTCTTCTTCTGTAGTTGCTATATCAACCTTTTCTTTTTCACCTTCTGGCTCGTCATATCCATTATCCTCTTGTTCTATTACCGTCTCCTCGTCAACTTTGGGCAATTCATTCTCGTCGTTATTCTCTGGTTCTAGTATTTCTTGCGGTGGCGGACCTTCCCCATCATCACTCAAATGTGGCGATGCCCCATCCCCATCATCACTCAATCCCGACTTGGTATCTTCTCCTACTTCTTCTTTCGGTTCAGGCCATCGTACATATGGTTCATCTTCTCCCTTTGCACCATAGTGAGGTTCAGATTCTTTAAATGTACTTGCCAAGTCAACTGGTTGAAACTCCTTTGGTGCAGGCTGAGTAATACCACCAATCTTTGGCAATGCTACTTCTTCTTTCTTGCCAAACGGCGGTGGCATTGCAACTACTTCTTCTTCTTGTTCTTGTGCACTTTTAATCATTGCAAATGAATTAGCTTCAAAATCTAGAGTAGATGCCTCCTCATCTTCTAACAATGCTTCTTCATCTTCCAATACTTCTTCATCTGCTTTCATTTCTCCTTCCTCTTCAACTAACGCATTTTCTTCCCCGATAATTGGTGAGGTTAATAGTAACTTTTCAAGTGTAGCTTGATCTATATCATTTTTATCCAATACAAAGTTGGTATTGTCAATTGGTGGGATATCTTCTTCAGAAACATCATTATCTACCGTTGCTTCACCTGTTTCAGGATTATATGTTACCCCACTTGCCATGTTGAGTGACTTGTTATATTGTGCTGTAACTACTGTGCTATCTGCATCTTCTCCTTTATCTATATTAATATTATCGTTTTCGTCTTGTGTTTCGCCTTTTTGAAGGAAATTCAGATCGTCCAGCGTTTTGGGAACGTCTGGTACTGTAAATCCCATTGTAAAACTATTAGTTGGTATGTCAGTGACGAATAGACGGTAGCTGCTTGAATTGCTTTAGTTATGTCTTTTAATTTTGGTTGAATTTTGGGGTTGGGTGAATCTTTCCTTTCTGTGTATCTCAATACCAAGATTTCAGTGCGCAAAAGAACTACCAATCAAATGAACGTAATTTTTGATCAATTGACAATACTAGGAGTATACCGGCTTGGCTTATTTGAGACTACGGGCATTAAAGAGGCTGGTTACTGCGGTTGAGAGTTATTAGTGAGCGAGGTTACCCTAGTCAAAAAAGAAAGGAAAAATCCGGATCCTTTATATTGTCACAGAGTCCTACCAGTTGAATGATCCTGCACTATACTGATCCAGTAACTCGGCTGTAGACGTATTACTTGCAATATTCAAATCATTGGTTGGTTAATGATATGAGATTGCTAGATTTAGAGAGGACATATTATGTAAGGTATGTACAATGAATGTTTGCGGTATCCTTATCTACTCTCATAATTTTCCAAAACCTCAAACTCAAAATAAACACAACCAACTGAGAGTTTATCATGACGATAAAGAGCGTACTAATCAACATCTTAATTGCTATTGCCAATATATTATCCATTGTGGGTACCTTCTACATTGGTATATATTTGGGTGATAAATTTACAGACAGCGGCGGCGGCGACAACAATATTTTAATCCCTTCATCTTCCAATGACAAAATAAATACGAATGGTGTATCACCACCATCTGGTCCATTGCCAGACCCACTAGACAATAAGATATGCACAGACGGGACATGCAAAAACAAAAAGGTAATAACACCAAAACGTGCAGCCGATATAGATTTAAATGCACAAAAACCCAAGGTGGTGCGATATGTTGATAAATGGACAGCACATACAGTATTAGCCCCTTCACCATCTGATGTAGCGGTGCCTAGTGGCGCGCAATATTGTCCATTCGAGGAAGATGTTAATGAAGATTATGATATTCATGGTTTGTGGTGTTTTTATGATAGTCCGCATACTCCTGCTACCACAACAGTAGAGGAAGACAATGAGGATACCAACGTCAGTAATCAAGATGGTATTATACCAAGTGCAAATATTGGAGACTTTGTATCACCAGTCCTACAACCTGGTGAATTAACACCAATAGTATGGCGTGAATCATCTAAAATTGTTACACAGCACGCCTATCAAGTCGGGGTACCACCTGAACTAATCACATCATTATTAGACTATTGCAAAGAATTGGGTATTATTGACTTAATGCAAAAGTATACAACGAATGAACCAATCGAACCAAAAGAGAAGGGACATAATGGTAAATTTCTTAATTTAACAAAATCAAACAATGTTGGATATAATGATACATATCAATGGTATGCACAACGTCCTGAGAAGAAATGGAAGAGTAATATGCATTGGATATCACCGGCGAATGAAAAGTCACATGAAGATTATTTAAGGGCATTGTCACGAGGTAACTTTGATAAGGTATTACAAGGGATTGGAAAGGCGTTAAAGTTGGATTCATTGGTTGCATATCATTTAACATTTATTGGTGTTTCACATGCCGAAAGGGGATTTGCACATCATGACACGACGACAACTAAAGGTGGTGTGTATAATGTCATTATACCATTATTATTAGAAGATGATGGAGAGCCGGAATTGTTACTTTGGGATTATGATCCGCCAAATGATTCTAAGAAGGGTAAACGGGGTGGATACAAGTATAAAATTGGTGCCGCGGCCATGATGGGTGATGATGCGATTCATGGTAAGTCCTTTTTGAGGTATTATGTTTGTCTTTAGTGTCACTTGCAACTAACTACATGTATGTGTCTTTGAATATCAGGTACACATGAGTGTGACTACAGGAATATGACTAATGCAAAGCACGGTGGATGGATCGAAGAGGACGAAGGTTCTGTAGATATGAAGAAGAAGAAGCGCAGAAGCGGCATGAGATTAGCTGCAACAGTTTACATTGCCGAGGTGTATGACGAGAATGTTGAAACAGTTGCTGAACGCACACTTACACAAATCTTCCCCGTATGCGATGAAAAGTGGTTATTGACACAAGAAGCACGTCACTGGCAGAATCCGGCTCTTGAATATTATGAGGTGGGTAATACCATGAAGAATGATACTGGTAGACGAGCATTCCGTGTTGATGACGAGAAGACAGATTGTGAAGAACGTATGGAGGAAGGACTGTGCGAAAGTGATGTCGAGGGGACACGGAAGAAATGTTTGTTTAGTTGTGGTGTGTATATCGAGGAGAGTGTTACTAGAATTGAAAAGAAGAATGTCAACAAGAAAAATGATGAAGTCGATGTTTGTACACAAAATCGTACAGGACTTGAGGAATGTCGTACATATCAAGACAATATTGACTTACATGGTGATTTCATATCACCCAATCTTAGACCTGGAGAACTCTTCCCCTTTGTTTGGAGAAGTGATGCCAAACAAGTTTCTCCATATGCTTTCCAAATTGGTGTCCCACCTGAATTGGTATCTTCCCTACTAGACTATTGTGATAAGCTGGGCATTACGAAAACTATGCGTGAGTTAGTGGGTGACAAGCCATTGGAAGTTGATCCAGACGGTGAGAGAGATGACGGTTCATATAACCACAATCATGAATTTTTAGAGCTGAAGGATGGAAATGATTGGTTCAGTAAGTGTAACCTACCATGCTGTAACTAGTATAATCTGAATTGGTACTAACAATATTTGCCTCTCTTCCTCTCTCTTTCACTACACAGTCCAACGCCCACCTAGCAAGTGGCAAAGCAATATGCATTGGATCTCACCTGCTGATGAAAAGACACATGAGGAATACTTAAAGGTTCTGGCGGCAGGTAATTTTGATAAAGTATTACAAGGCATTGGAGAGTATCTTGGGTTAGAGAGTTTGGTAGCATATCACTTAACCTTCATTGGTGTGAGTCATTCTGAGAAGGGCTTTATCCACCGTGATACACATCATACTGGGGCAAGCGTTTACAATGTCATCATACCTTTGATGCTGGAAGATAATGCTGAACCCGAGCTTGCAATGCAAGACTGGGATGATGAGTCTCGATACGGTACTTTGAAGTACAAAGTAGGAATGGCGGCAATGATGGGTGACGATGCCATGCATGGGACACAGGCATGTGACTATCGTGAGAAGAAGGGAATGAGACTTGCTGCGACAGTTTACATTGCTGATATACACAGCCTTGTTGCTGCTAGGAGAATAGCCACTCAAACATTAACACAAATCTTCCCCATGCCTGATGCCGAATGGTTATTAGCACAGTCAGGTAGACATTGGAAATCGGATGATGATGAAACGAGTTTAGTAAATGATAAGGGACGAGAGCCTTTCTCCTTTCATGATAAACTCTCGGATTGTACTGATCGGGTAGACAAAGACATGTGTGCATCTGACCAGCACACTAGGAAGATGTGTTTAAAAAGCTGTAAAATATATCTGTCAAGTGATAGTGAAGATGACGACGATGATGGCAATAATCTTTTGCATTATGAAGACTATCAAAACTTCTATGAGGTCGGACAGTACATCAATGCATTCTTTGATAATATCGTCGAAGGCGAGGACTGCGAAGATGCGAGTGATGAGTGTGAACAGAAAGCAAAGGCCGGTATGTGTATGTCGAACCCTGAACAGATGGATAGGCTTGGTTGTCACCTGAGCTGCTTGTATTGTCTAACATCTGATAGTCAGAAGTTATTCTCTTTGGGGGTAGATCAAGTACTGATTGAAGATAACGACTCCGAAGATGATGACTCTGAAGACGATTTTGAAGATAAAGAGGTCGAGGAGAGTGATGTGTTAGCGGTCATGGCCAAAACTGAACAGTACTTTATCAATGAGGTGTTGAAGAAAGATGACCTCCGCCGCTACCGTCTATCCTGTAAGAATGTGAATAAAAACTGTGCAGTTTGGGCTGCACAGGGACATTGTGAGGTATCATCATCAGAGTCTGGATTCATGTATAAAGATTGTCCAGCAGCATGCCAGGAATGTCCACTATTAGACCCAGCTTTACGCTGTCCTATTGATGAGTCGACGAATATCTTCAAGCCGGGCGATATGAATGTCAGTAAGTTTGTGTTTCTTCATGGTTCTACCTGATCATAATTTGAATTCTCATGACTCATCCTCCACCCTCTCATAGTGTTTGAGAGATGGCTAATAGAGGCAGGGCAAGACTCTTCATCGTTCAATGAAAAGACCCTATCCAATAGAAAGTTTTCACATCCATTTGGAGATATCACAGTCATTACTAGTCCATATCATGACGCAACCCCATACATAGAAGAACTAGAAGAAGAAGATCAAGATGACAACGATGAACTACCCTGGTTGGTATCAATTGATAACTTCCTGACAGATGAAGAGTGTGAGAGATTGATTGGGCTAGGAGGAGTCATGGGATACAAGCGTTCAACGAAATACTCTGATGATGAAACTAATCCTGATGGCACAGCAAAGTTCATTACAGAAGACAGTAGAACGTCGTATAACGCTTGGTGTTATGAGGGTTGTGATGATGATCCCATAGTAAGGGGCGTGATCAATAGAATGGAAAAGATGACAGGCGTTCCTTATAGCAACTATGAAAATCTTCAGCTTGTGAGATATACTGAAGGACAACAATACAAGGAGCATCATGATTGGACAAGCACTCATGAAAATCATCCATATGGAGGTCGTATCTTAACATTCTTCCTCTATCTAAACGATGTCGAGGTGAGTTGATGTTGGATACTTATATATATTGGTATCTTATACTTGTACTCGTCTAACTCCCCACTTGTGTTCCATCCGAATAGGCTGGTGGCGGTACAAAGTTTAACTATCTCAACTTTACTGCCACACCAAAGAAAGGTGGAGCTATTGTTTGGCCGTCAATGACTGATGATATGAAGGAACAAAATGATTGGACTTGGCATCAAGCACTTCCTGTTGAAAAGGGCATCAAGTATGGCGTGAGTTTATGCATGTAGTATCATTCAAATTTGCATTCATATTAAACCTTTCTCCTTTAACAATTTACTTTTGTTTGATCCTTTACTCATTCGAACAGGCTAATGCCTGGCTTCATATACGGAATTACCAAGACGTCCCAGATCATTGTTAACTTGTAAAGTAAGTTTGCTACTTATTTGATTAGATAGTATTTAGTTTATTGCTTACTAGATCTTATACGGAAATCTTGCATGTTATCTTTTCTGCAGCACACCTTTACAATAAATCCTGTGGCAATCATGTTGTAGTTCAGTTAAATTAAAACACAGGAATAGTCAATCAAGGAGGCACTGAACTGGGAATATCTCAAACATTCTTATGCAAGATTTCAATTTCAAAGTAGTTACTTGCCACTCTTGGAAGAAGAAGTGCTTGACGATGACGAGTTGCGTCTGCTTCTCCTTCGACGGCGGCGGCCTCTTCGAGACCTACGACGCTTCTTACGGTATAAATCACCTTGTATAGGTGAGAATGAGAGAAATTACAATACAGAGGCAATATTGAATGAGTATATACAAATGATTCTTAAAAGACAATACAACATATGACTGACCTAAATCCCACATTGTCCTGTCAAGATATCGTCTGTCGCAAGTACTACGACGGCTCACAGGAAGGCATCTTACATTGGAATCACAGAAAGTGTCTTCAATAACTCGTAGGCCTGGGTAGGTTGTTGCGATCCTATCTTCAATAAGATCGGCACAGCTTGTAGTTCGAGTATCGTAATCAGCTAACTTCACTACGATATCACAATCTTGACGACGCCCCCAATCTCCTCCATGCCAGCCTCGGAAACCACGGAAGCCACGGAAGTAATCATCAGAGGACGTTGAGGATGAAGAGGAGCGACGGCGGCCGCGCCGTCCTGACCTGCTACTTGACGACTTTTTGCTGGAGCTTGAGCCACCAGATGATGCCTTGCCCTCTAGATGACGCTTCCTGGCCTTGGCACTCCCTGATTCTTTTGTCCCCGCACGAGTTTCTTTA
>Ga0214478_101114_pt1 | contig 14274 bp, 13 predicted proteins | sample M1_20Mar14CPVII9_2_FD_178001 | JGI IMG/M metagenome (GOLD analysis project Ga0214478, IMG submission 178001) | Marine eukaryotic communities from Monterey Bay, California, United States - M1_20Mar14CPVII9sort6BwellD7 | ecosystem: Environmental > Aquatic > Marine > Unclassified | place: USA...
GCCTGGAATCCACTCTTTTCCTAAGGATATCTCATTGAAGTTCACACTCAAACTTCTCAAGACTGAGACTGCTTCAGAGCAAAATGGCGACAGTTCATATGTATCTTTGACAATGATTTAACAAATAAGTAAGACATGTGGTTTTCATGAATATAAATGACAATGAATCAACCAACACTTACATATGACAACAGGTTTGGATGATATCTCATCGTAGATGTCCGCCTTTGCCTCGGCAATATTAGCAAGGTATTCATCTTCATCCTCAGTACTACTCCCAGCCTGTAGTGGAGCTAAAACTTTATATATAGGTGCTAACAATGGTGTAACTTTCGACACTGACCTCAAAAGCTCGCTTGGAGGTGTCCATAATGCATAATTAGTATAGAGATACTCAATAATATCTTTACTCTCTGACATCTGCACACAAGTATTTGGGTCTATAATATACGGGCACTGAGATGAACCTCCTGTAATACTAGCCAACTCATCTCTTCTTGGCGATTGCTTTCCTGTAGATCTAAGCTCATATACCACGTCTAACTCCAATAGCACCTCCCTCACTAAACGACAGAATTGGTTGCCTTCATATGAATACAAAACCAATGGTTTGTTTGGACGGGGTGGTGATAAGTCGATTGATGCTGCACTACATACTGATCGGCCTCTCCCTGAAATTTATGACGTGAGAAAGAGGTGAAATAACCTTTGTTAAATAAAGACAAGTTGATTTCACGTAATAAAACAAAACAAAAGCTGACTTTCCAGCACGAAGTATACCAGGTAATGATTCTAATAATGTATCTTTGATTTGTAACAATGTCTTTTCGATATCTACTTCAACATCACTTGACGAAGAAGATTCTATAATATCCTCATCTATTAATTCATCTTCATTATCTTTCATTTCCTTATCAGTTGAAAACTTATTATTCAAGAAGTTCAATATGTCATCTACACCTGAATATGTCATCTCCTTCCTGTCTACTGACGCAATCATGGTTGGTACAGTTGATACCTCATTAACTCGACGAGAATTAGAAGCTGCTGGGATGACTTCCTTTACAACTAAGTCGAACTTAGTTATCTTTTCTCTTACTGCTCGGCAATTGATATCATTCTCTATATCATATAATTTTAGTATCTTTGGAAGAAATTTAGAAGCTGGCCCTGATGTTGATATGCCCCCCAAGACTGTAACACCATTTGGCAAACGAGCAATTGAAGCTAGACCAGATGTCAATGTATCAAATGATATCGAGTAAAGACGAGTGTATTTTGATTCTTCCCCATTGCAATATGTATCAACCAACAAAGGAGATAAGGGAGCAAATCCCCATGCTAATTGCAGCAATCCAGCGGCTAACAGTACAGCCGAAAGCATAACTAATGGGGTTGAGGAAGTCTATCCGTGGAGGAGATCTAAACTAGTTTAGATGTAGAAAAAATCTTTATTCATCCTCCCGGTATCCTAGGATACCAAGGTCCTAGGAGGGGTAAAAAAGTGGAATTACCTCTAGAGCGAGAATCCTCTCACCTTTTCTATAGCTGATTGATACGAGAGTATACCACTCAGATTATGTTTTAAAGCAGTGCCGAATTTCCTATATTATATAACCTTTAGTCCCTCTTCTTTATACTGATAAAGTATTTTGTCAGGCACACACCCAATTTGTGCGCAGCGTCTTCATCACAAACACTCATTCCCATATACTTTAGCTCTTCTGTTATATGCCCAATTGTTTCTCCACTGTCCACCATATCAAGTGCATAGTCGAGCAAGTTCTCAGCATCTTCATAATCATCGTCAGAAACTATGTTTAGTTCCTGTTCAAGCAGTTCATGAAGTGTCGCTAGCTCATCCATTGATAAATCTCGATGTGCTTTCAATTTATCATCCTTCATGTCAACAGATACAGACACATCCCCATAAATTGACCCTTCTTCATCTTCTGATTCTCCATCTTCATCGTCTATCTCCGCCATCATTTGCAATGCCATTTCTTCGGCCAACGATACACTATCATCATTCATTGCTAATTTATGTATCATCATCATATCTTTTTCTCTACCCTCTCCTTTTAGTACTGACCTATTCTTTGTTTCCTCTTCCAGAATTGCAGCCTTCTTCGCCTGTTCTAACAATCTAGATGCACTAGAAATGGATACTTTACTACCACTTGGATCGCGTGAACTTCTACTTGATCCCTCCCGACTTGAATTATCTTCATTCATTGTATACAATCCTTTAGAGGCTCTAGAATCGACATTCTTTGTATCCCCTATAGGGTCGGGGCCTCTATATTTTGGCAATGTCATTCCTCTGGGTGTGTCGACACTCGATACCGTCCAATCTGTTTCATATGTAAGTACAGAATGTGCCACAGTATTATCATCATCGTGGTTGCATTGAATCCATATCTCGACTTCTGGTTCAGGTGAGGGCGTTTGTGATGGGGGCGATGATTCTAATTCTTGTTTTGGTTCTTTTAATTCTGGTGGCGATTTTGGCTTTGATCCATCCCACGGTTCACGTGACGACCTTGTTGGAAGTGCCTCATCGGTGGGTATAGATGCTGGTGTTTTACAACCTGAGCCATGAGCTGTTCCTGATGCTGAGCCCGAACGATATGAGTTTGAACGGTTTGAATTAGAGGGTGATGGAGAGGGAGGTTCCTCTTCAGCTTCAGTTGGTGGTGTGACTCTTGATGATAAAGACATACCAGCTGCCATGACCGCCGCTGCAGCTCCCTCTGATACCATTAATATATCATCCGATTCATTATCATCAGCAGTAGTATCTTTCTCCTCGGCTTTCTCCTTGAAACATTCCACAGGTGGAACATTTCCTTGCTGGTTTTCATTATCGTTTGGCTGCTTTGCAAGTGGGTCTTCTTGATTTGTGACCTCGTCCTCCTTTGACTCCCTACTTCCTCTTTTGAATAAAACACCCACAACAATGAATAGAGCAAGTACTAGTAGACTAATTACAATGCCTGCAACTGCACCCCCCGACAAAGACTGTTGTTCTTCAACTATATTTCCCTCTTCTTGTTTGATACTACCCTCATCTCCCCAAGGCAGGCCATCTTGCTTATTACAATCATTCAATATTTCAATCTTTGCCTCCTGCAAAGTTATTGGATCTCTATAAGGATTCTCCGCCATTAACTCTGCCTTTAAGTCGCAAGTAAACTCACTCTCTTTCCAAATGCATTCTCCACAAAATTCAATAACCTTAGTTGGATGAGGTCGTGAGACTACTGCATCTGGATCATAATCGGTATTAATACAATGTCCCTGTTCTAACAAACCCAACTTGGCATCATTCTCTGACAGGTTATAGAAATCAACTAAATATTGCATACGCTCGTCACAATCAAATTGACCAGTTTTCCATGGACATGAACTACAGAATGCTTCGATTGGCGGTGTTTCTTCTTCTTGTGTTGATGTCTGCTCTTCTTGTAATTCTTTTACTTGGGGTAAAATCTCCTGTTGTACTGTTTTACCCTCTTCTTCTAATACCTTCTGTACTTCTGCCACAACACAGGCTCTTCCTCTTCCTCTTCTTTTATAGGAGGCAATTCCTCCGATATCTCAGGCTCACCACTAATACTTCTACAACTAGCCTTCCTATCGAACAAACTTTGTCGTGCTTCATCTATCGTTAGTATACCTCGTTTAACTATAAATTGCGCCCGATCCTCGCAGAGTGTATTTGTTTTCCATATACATTGTCCACAAAATTGTTCTTCTTGGAGGATACGCTGTTGATGTGATATATTATTATTCTTTTTTGGTAGGATACGGTGTCGACGATGTTCATGTGATTGGTGTGCATTACCACGCAATTGCTTCCTTGTGTAGAGGTTTGATGATGACATGATTTATAACTAAATAAGAAGAGAACAGCCTATCAGTCAGTGTCCAGTGTCAATGAAGTATCTTTGCATCAAGTCTTCGACTGGATCTACTCTCGCGAGAACGCTAATCAATACTTCCAACAATGCAAACACTCTGTAATGTATACTGTTGTCAATAACTCTGTTCCCCTTATTATTGCAAATACTAAATGGGGCTGAGGCTTTGATTATTGTTATTGAACGGCAGTAGAGGGCAAGTAGTACAACGTTTCTCATCTTTCTCTACTAACAAGATACCGCAAAGATCACTTTTTTATATTGGGGATTTGCTACCACTATTTACTTGTACCGCCAACCCCAGTAATACATTATTCATGTTAAAACCAATTAATATAATGGTCTTCGTTATAGTAGTGTTAGTAATAATATTGCTCGGAGGTGGCGGCGGCGGTGTTCTCGCTCAGCAACATAGAAATAATAACCTACGAGGAATCATCGACACCGATGATGTAGGGAGTGAATTCAATTTCCCAACTAGAACATTAATGAATGTGAAACTACGAACTAAACCCAATTCACCATATCGTGTGTTTACATCTAATACTGCAAAGAATAGAGCTAAACAGTCTAGACATTACATCAGTGATGATGTACATGATGCCGACGACACAAATAACAATTCGACACCACCACTCAAGCAAAATACACTATCAACAATATCCCTTGCTCCTACATCGGCAGCGCCTATAACGAAGTCGCCTACAACAGAACAACCTACATATTGGCCAACTTATAGTCCATCGACCGTCTATCCGACTAATGCGCCTAGCTCTCATCCGTAAGTTCCATTATTCCAATGTGTTTGATTCACTTGTGGCAATTTACTTATGCATCTCATCCTTATAATTACTCTCTTAAGAACTGATGAGCCGACCATATCTCCAACAACAGATGCACCATCTCAATCACCAACATCGTCACCATTGGCTATATCACCAGATGCATTCGATAATAACCTTAGCAAGGACAAGTCACAAAATGATATTCTATCGTGCTCCCCAACACAAACACTTATGCGTATTGAGATACAGACAGATAATTATCCAACTGATACTAAATGGAAGTTAATCGATCATACATCAAAAGTTATACTATTATCATCACCTCGTAGAGGGTATAAAGGTAAAATGTTGGGTAATGGTAGGATGGTATCTCAGACAGATATACGTGAGATTTGTTTAGGCAATTTCGATGATCAACAACTGTCCATACAACCACGAAGAGTTAATCCATCAAGTTTACTAACACACCATGATAATGATAGAGTTATAAAAACAATGAAGAAGAAGAATCGGTATGAATTTGTATTGTATGATAAGTACGGTGACGGATTATGCTGTCGTCCAGATAGTGTACAGGGCTTTTATAAGGTCATGATGCAAAGAAAGAAGAAAGAGGATATCATTATAGGCGATAAAGAAGAGGATAAGTGGCAAGTATTAGTTGCTGGATCGAATTTTGAAAAGAATGAAGTACATCATCACTTTGAGTTGGAAATGAAATCAACAACATTGCCTATTCTTGAACAGACATCATTGATTGATGATGAGGATAAGGAGGATAGAGATATCAATCTAGCATCAGCATCAACTTCATCTGCCGCCTTGGAACTACTATGTCCATCGCCACAGCGTAAGATCACTATACAAGTCCAAACTGACAAATATGGTGAAGATATTGCATGGACATTTAAGTCGAAGGATACAGGGATGATTCTTGCGAAGAATGAAAGAAACTATACTAATAACGAGGTACATATTGACCAACGTGATGTTTGTATTGATGATTCGTCATTATATGAATTCACAGTAACTGATATATATGCCGATGGGCTCAAAACTGCACAATTCAATGATGAAATACCGCAAGGCCATTACAAAATATGGACACATCATGGGATGAGTAATGACGTTGAGATCGATAGAGAGGTTATACTACACGGCGGTTACTTCAGGTCATATGCGATTACACATTTGATCAATACAACTCTTCCTACATTATCAGATCGAGATGAAGTGTGGCTATATGAACATAACAAGCGACGAAAGTATTGGCATGCACATTATAACACGTCATACATACCATTGCAATGGAGCGAGTCCTTAAAAGAAGAAGCGCAATTATGGGCTGATCATTTACTAGATTACTGTATGCCAGGTGTTAAAGATGGTATATATCATGATCCAGATAGAATATACGGAGAGAATGCAGCAGCAAACGAAGGCGGTGGCGGCTGGGGTACCAGACGAGAGCCAGAGAAGATATTGACAAGATTTGTCGAGTATGAGGTGGAATGGCCGTGGCCTGGAAAGTTTTATCATATGATTTCTTGTGTTCAATATGAAATCTTGATGATATGGCTACTTCATTTGAACTTAGTTTGCCTTTATTTGATTGCCTTTGCAACCCACATCTACTAACAGAAATTAATATCATCTCTCTTCATCTTCATAAACCGTCAAACGCTCATCTTCCAGATAATGGCCATTTAACACAGACTCTCTGGAGAGCGAGCAAGTACGTTGGTTGTGCTGAAGGCCATCGAGTCAATAGTCCAAAGCACCAGTGTCACACTCAAGTGTGCAGGTGAGTATTATTCCATATATATCACATGTAATGTTTACTTCTGGTACATAAGCTTATCTTCTTTCTCTCCTACTATACCAACAGATATGCACGAACGGGAAACTGCAATATGGGTGCCTTCAAGAGACAAGATGGATCGATGGATTATGTGACTGCAATGTTGGAAGATGATAACTATTGTGGGCCTATATGTCCTTCGGGTGGCTGTCATGCCTGACTAGGATTGCCTTGGCAACATCTACCTTCAGTTGTCCGAATAAAGTGATATATTGATAAATTTGTCTTATATTTACAGTATTTTTTCCCATTTGAATCATCTTGAACCAAGTAGAGTTTGTGCACTTTCCTTCTCATTCTCCAAGGTACATTTAAGAGTACTAATCAACTCTGATAGAGAGTCAAGCTTTTGATGAGCATCATTTTGCTTATCTATAGACTCAGCCTTGACAGATTCAAAGTTCTTCACCTGAGAGTCAAGTGATTCGATTACTTTGTTTAGTTTTGATGTTTCTTCCTTGAATTCGTGTCGTAGAGCTAGAGTCTGCTGTTCATGCTCCAAGTTTAGTCTCCTTGTTGTCTGTTGTGTATAATTTAACATATCATCTAGCTCAACATTTGCCTTTTGAAGCTCTTCGCGGGAAACTTTGAGTGCTTCCTCGACACTTGGGCTTGCCCAGTGTTTGGTTGTGTTGGTGGAGTCAGTGCTTCCATTCCCGAGTCGAAACAACCGTGGGCGATGCGTAAGCACTTCATTGATCGTCACCCGAGTGACTTGGTAGTTTGTCGTGGAGAGGATGATGGGGTGACCCCCTATCCTCGGTGTCCCGAATGCCGAATGCAGACGAGCCCTATGGTTCTGAATAGCATCTCGAAATTCGCACGGCACAAGGAAACTGGCACGTGCACTGGTTTGGTGGCATCGGAAGAGCAAGACGCATCTGCTCTGAAGGCTTTGCGTGCTGTGGAGCGTACTCGAGAGTTTACAATCTACGGTGACAAGCTGGAGGATGTCGAGGTTTTCAAGTACCTTGGCCGTTTATTGGCCATGGACGACAACGATATGCCAGCAGTCCGAGCTAACCTTCTGAAGGCCCGCAAGGTCTGGAAGAGGTTAGGCAAGCTGCTGCGATCGGAAGGCGACTTGGCACCGCGGGTGAAAGGTTTGTTTTATAAGGCGGTGGTACAATCGGTTTTACTGTTTGGCAGCGAGACCTGGGCTGTGACAGAGTCTTCTTTGAGAGTGCTTGAGGGTTTCCACATTCGATCTGCATATCGGATGGCGACGGTTAACGTCCCTAGGAAGCTCAATAATAACACCTGGTTCTACCCAAAGAATGAGGATGTCTTGGAAGAGGTTGGTTTGTTTACAATCCAAAAGTACATCGAGGTACGTAGACAGACCATCGCTGACAGCATAGTAGACCGGCCGATCTTTAAGCTGTGTTGGGATCAGGAGTCAGTTCGCGGCACTGTGCCCCATCTGTGGTGGTGGGAGCAATCCATGGATATTGATTTGTCGAGGGTGGGGGGTGATGACCTTGCCGTTGTAGACGAAAGTGATTTAGACTTGGAGGTGTTTGCAGCTGAGGAGGTGGATGTTTAGTGGATCGAGAGGACACTACGTGTGGGTATGTTTTGGTGACTAAATGAGTGCATATTCACGGGGTAATTGGGCATGCGAGATGGAGCGTTTAAGTTGTGGCGTTAAGTTTAGCATTAATATCTAGTAGAGCAAGCTCCTAGGAGCTCATGGCCTCTAGCCTGCGATTGGTATCGCGTGCAAGGCTATACCATGAGTGTCCGGAGGACAAGTTACACACACACACTTGTTACTTCATCCTGTAAGCTATCAATCTTCTTCTGTTGCTCATCACTGTTCAACCTTGCCTTTCTTATATCCTCCTCTTGGGTATCACTTGTCTTTTCAAACTGAGACATCACATCCTGGAAGTTAGATTGAAGACGTTTTACTTGCATTTGCAACTTGTTCTTATCTTGTTCGAGGTGTCTAATAATAGTCGTCTCATCTGTACACTTCTTCTTCAGTGCATCCATTACTTGCTTATACGCATTGATTTCAACTTCCCTACTAAATTCTCGGTCTTGTAATGTATTCTTGACCTTGTCTAAATCAGTCTTGAGTACCTTATTCTCATGCTTCATCTTTTCATTTGATTCATTTGACTTGGCAATCATCGAGTTGTAGGAAGATATTGTCTCCTCGAATGCTTGTGTAGATTTCAATAACTCTTTAGATTTCGACTTGATGTGCGCCTTATGATCCTTGTCACTCTTTTCCAACTGCGATTGTAGGGATTGTATAGTCTCCTTCTCGCTCTTAAGAGATGCTTCAAGGTTGGTTGATCGTTCTGAAAGAGATGCAATATTCCTTTGAGCGTCACTATATTGTACCCGCAAGGTCTCAAGTTCCTCAACATTTGTAGATATGTCATGTTCATACATCTTCTGATTCTCTTCCTTGGTAGACTCTACCGACGTGAGTTGAATCTGTAGTTTTTTCAACCTTGATGTAGTTTCTTCATGTTCTGTATTCATGTTTTTAGTGTATGTGAGGGCATCATCAAGCTCGGTGGTAACTCTTTGTAGTTCTTTTTGGGCTGCATTCACATCATTTGATACCTTCTGTAGCTCTTCCTTGGTGTCATTCATTTCAGTCTGTAAGATATTAATCTCTTCCTCTTGCCGTTGATTAGATTCAACCAAGTCTGTATTATTCTCCTTAAGACTAATATTCTCACGCAGATATTCAGTCTTTTTATCCCTTTCTTCTATTAATTCTAATTCAAGTTGTGTAATTGTTTCATTGTGTTCACTGCGTAAAGTAGTATTGAACTTTCGCATATCGACTGCCTCCTTCATTGCTGCTTGGAGTTGAATTTGCAATGCATTGCTACTACTGCTGCTATTGCTGGATTGGACATCAGCAGATCTTTCCTGCTTCAAGGATTTGATCCCCTCCTCAAGTATTGCACGCTCCTCATTCCATTGCAATTCCTTATCCTTAATATGCTCCTTCATATTGGCATCTTTATCTTGACGTTTGATAGTAACCTTTGCAAGTTCTTCCTTGGCATATTTTTCCATACCTTCCTCAATCAATTTATCATAGTCGATAACTAACTTACCCAGCTCTTGTTCCATATCCTCTTTCTCAACTATAACATTATCGAGTTCATCCTTTGTCAACCTATGTGATTCACGTTCTTGTTCTAATGTACATTCAAACTTTTTTATTAAATCATGAATCTGCGATTCAGTAGTTGACTTTATATTGGTAATCACAGTTTCATAAGAGGATATAGTCTCCTCAAATGCTTTTGTGCTATTGATCAACTCATTAGTTAATTCACGACGTTCATTTTGCCATTGTATTTCTTTTTGTTTCAATAGTGTTTGTATCTTGTGCTGTGCTAGATATTTACTATCATCATGTACTTTGTTAGTTGGTTGCAATGTGTTACTCGTTGGCTCTTCATTCTCATCATCGTTCTCTTCTTCACTCGATGTCCAACTTAATGAAGTCGATGATGATGATGATGAAGTTTGTAGAATTTGATTATTATTACGAGGTGATAGGACTGTCTCGACGGCGTGATGATCATGTTGTGATGGTTCTACGAGTACTCGCTTGTTGTTGTTGTTATGTGTGGACGGTGATGATTTGTGCATATGATGTGCACTATTGGCGGTGGCGGCGGCGGCCGTGAGAGAGTAATCCATGGTTGTATATTTTGCTTTGCTATTGTGGAGGTATGTAGGTACATTAAAGGGGTGTGTGAATTGGGTTGAGCGATAGTGTTTCTTACGTTATCGACAGCTTATCGCAGAATTCAAACACGTGTCCTCCTTGCTGCATGCCCTACTCACAACTTTGTCACTCTCTCCCTCTTGCTTCTTTGTTCAAACAATTAACTGAGTATGCGTTGATACACTCCACATACATTATAGCTCTCATTCTTAGCGGTAACTTGCTCTCGGCAACAACAAAAACAACTAATCGAGGTCAGAGTTAATAATACTAATATAATAATCTAATAGATAAATATGACGGTCTCCATTATCAACGATTGTGATAATAGTCTTCAGACTGTATCAACAACAGGAGTAACCAAGACATCACTTGCAACCAACATTACTAATAATCTTATTGAAACCACTGCAAACGATACGCCCGTGGATGATCGGGATGATTTGTCAACTCCCGACGAAGACAACACGACGACGAGTGTTATGCAAGATGATATGACGACTACTATGATCCCTCCTAGTCTAGAATTTGTCAAGGTAGAATCAGTAAAACCTTTATTAGAGGATGATAGAGATGATGACAATGTTCTAACGGAGGATACCAAGTCTTCTAACAAGGACGTTGAAGACTACCCACCAATGTCTACAGAAGTTCCACTACCATCAACAATCGCCAAGACTTTGCCATTGGTACGCAACAAATCATCACCTGTTGCATCATCTGCTGATGTAAAAAGTAGCATTGTCGATGATAATAATAACTATGAAGTTGAGGTTACATTTCAGCGTAAAGGATGTGTTCCTCAAACAGCAGATGATGTTGGATACATCCTTGGGTGTGAATGTGGCACAGCTCCGGAAGATGAATTAGAATACACATACAAGAAGAAGAAGGAAGTCACAACAACAAATAATGATTCTACTATACCTGTAGAGTTGTCATCGCCTACACCTCTCAAGGATAGAGTATCGTCAATCATTAGCTATGCTAGTAGTACTGCCAATGCAAGTTTGCATTCTGCTTTCGTCAAGAAAACTGATGGTGGAGTAGTCCGTCGAGATATCATGGCCGCAAGCGTTGACATTGTTGGTGACGTAGCATATCTCAGCTTCATTTCTACCCATCTACGACGTGTAGATAATATTCAAGCACTTGCATTGTTTGCCGTATCACTTGTTGGCTTTATCTTATCATCGTGGGTTATTATAGCATCTTGTGGACGAAAGTATGGGACACACGAACATCTTGGTTGCAATGTACCAAGACTTTCGATGTATCTTATTCTATTACATCATATACCTGTTTGTTTCCTCGTTAGTGTTATTGACGTTGGCTCGTTGGGCGGCACTATCGTGGGGTTGTTGAATATTTGTTCAACATTACTTGCATTAAGTAATTCAGTCTATACTACCAAGTGTGGAGAGCTGTGTGGCGAATGCGAGTACAGTCAGTAGTGTTGCTGATGATAACTCAGTCGCAACTGATTATGTCTTAGCAGTTGTATGAGAGTTGTTGGTGTTGTATGTCATTTGAGGAGGTTATGCCCTAAACGGCAGTAGATCGACTCGATTCTGTTTGTTGTGGTGCTGCGTGGGTGAAGAATATATGTGTGTGAAGGTGTATATAAAAAATGAATTGTATCAGATTGTATCAGGGAAGTTCGAAACAAGATCTGGATCTCAGGATATTAGTTAATTGTACTAGCAGTCTAGTATCTGTGTATCTATTTTGCAACAGTAGTATTGCATTGTTTCGTTAATCTACTATTATACATTCGACTCCAGTTAGTACCCCCCTTTAACTATATTGCTCTTCTTTTGCTTCTCGTTGAGGGGTATCAGACGATGTCGGAATCGTAGGCCGTAGGTCAAGAGCAAAGAGGTACTTAAGGAGGTACCTCTCGCTTACAACATCTTGCATTCGTATTCACATGATTTACTTACTTGAGAAGTGAATATCTTGCTTGTCTTTTTTTCATCTCGGTTTCTCTTGGGGGGGCATATATCAAATGCCCATTTCCAATAAATGTATGCGTGTAATCACCTTGATGACATATTCGATATCATATCTTCTTTGATTTGAAAACTGAGTTTGCTTGTCTTATGACCCTTGTAAACTCAAACCTTGAAGAACGAGGTATTCATAGTATTTCACATAATCATCTGGTTCTTTCGGTTCTTCTTCTAAGATTTCTAGTAGTTGATCTTCTTCTTCATCGTCTTCTTCTTCTATGGTGGTATCCAACTGTGGCATGAGGTTGTTATCATCATTGGTATCTTCATCTTGAAGGTACTCCTCTTCGCTCTCTTCAATCGTTTCTAAATCGCTGAAATGGCTGCCCATGCTGCCAGTTAATGATTGATCACTATTACTTCCATCACTTGACAGACGGAGTAATGGTGGCTCTTCATATATCACTTCAACTACACCCACACCAGGCTTGTACATGAGATTAGAAGTTCTTCGTAATGGCTTTGGAGACGACACTTCCTTATTCTCTATAATTCTTGATCTACTCGAGGAGATGATATTATACTGATCATCATCTACTACATCGTCTTCTTCACTACCAAAGAGTGCTTCATAGGTAGGAAGAATAATAGCAAATAGTAATACTGCAAGTAGTATTGATGTTAGAAAGAGTATCTCCGATTGAGACTTATCACTGATGATATATTCTTTGGCAATATACATAATAGATGTTTTCAATTCATTGTATGTATGTTGTATATCATGGACGAGACTATTGATAGCTGAAGTTGCAGAGCATGATGGCGTCGGCATCGGCATTGTTGATTCAACGATGACTGATGCATGTTTCCTCCTGCCTATGATTGACTTTAGTGCAAGGACAAATCTAGGAGTAGGCATATTGATCAAATGATTTACAGCTTTTGAAGATAATCTTCTTTAGCTTTGTGGATTTGAGAGTTGATATCTTCGAGAGTTGCTCTTCAATATGAAGAATAGAAATAAAGAAGCAGCCATATGTGATATGCTGACGTGTTGATTTGATATTAGTACTACTAACCCATAATTATAAGTTCTCGGTGCGTTGGGTGTCAAAACTTGAGTTGCAGTAGTGTTTGAGACTTTGAAGCGGTAACGATTATTTGTGTTCTTTTGTAGCTTATGAGACAATATTTCCACTCACAATCTCCCATCGACAGGAATTCAGATTAAATCACCTTCTAATTGGCGATTTAACAGCGTCCACTTGAACAAAAAGAGAGACAGTAAATTAATTGCCGATGAAGTGCAAAATGCATTGCATCTGATCTACTTTTTATCTCACATAATCCAATATATAGTATGAAAATACTACTTCATTAAGCTATCCACAACTCAATCTATCACCTACTGTTTCTGAGACCACATATAGTTTTATTTCGTGGTAAAGAAAGTTGTATGTAAATACTACTCTGCACCTACTGAATGTATTGATACTCATCATCACGACAATATACCATGAGTTCTCAGTCTAGAGTCAAAGACAACACAACTGCAACTGCTATTGCATCTCACTGCAACTACAACAACAATGATGATGGTCTCATATCAAGCAACTCTTGCTTGACAAACCTGACCACATCGGCGTTAACGACAACGTCATCAACTACCGCTACTACTGCTACTGCTAAACATCTTCATAAAATAATCACTCCGACAGACCCACTTGTTCCTCAAGATTATTCTGCTGTTAATATGAGCAGCATATCATCCTCTAATACTCAGCTACAGAAGAGGTCAGCTGCTCACATATCATCGTCTACCAAGAACTTCTTGTCTGATATCTTTGCCGATGATGAAACAACATCGACGAACGATGACGTACCTCAAGAAATAATGGCAGCTGCTACCAATAATATGCCATGCTATACTGGTTCTCCTCTTCGTGATAACATGAATGATACTGAACAATACGAAGAACCCCCCTCATCCAAGAAGGCTCGGACATCTTCATTTAGTAGATGTTCAAAGTCCTTCATTGCC
>Ga0214478_101115_pt1 | contig 14252 bp, 11 predicted proteins | sample M1_20Mar14CPVII9_2_FD_178001 | JGI IMG/M metagenome (GOLD analysis project Ga0214478, IMG submission 178001) | Marine eukaryotic communities from Monterey Bay, California, United States - M1_20Mar14CPVII9sort6BwellD7 | ecosystem: Environmental > Aquatic > Marine > Unclassified | place: USA...
TGATTCCATTGGTAAATCATAATGTTCATCAATCTTTAACTTCTCCTTAATGCCAATGCCTAGTAAGGAATTGCAACAGCAACGATATGTCCATCCACGGAAATGTATCATTGCAACGAATGATGTCACCTCCTCCTCCTTCTCTCTACTGCCATTGTTGTTGGAAGAGGAAGTTGTGGTAGAAACAATCTTGACAGGGACAATACCAGGCTTTTCAGGACGAACAGTTTGCATTGTACTTGCCTTACTATCACCGTGACCGCTATTATCACTGCTTTTAGTAGTAGAACTACTGCCATAATATGGATTGGGCGGAATGACTAAACAATGTGTCCAATTTTCCATATCCTCAATCTTCTTCTTCTGCTGTTGCTGTATCATATTATCATCACACTCGTCATCTTCTACCTCGCCAACACCAGCTGGTCCAACACTCATACTAACTTTCTTACTCGATTCATAATATTGTTGAAAGGTATACTTATAATACGCAACCTTGGAATAGAATATAGTATCCCATTGACATTTTAAGAATATAATTAATTGTAATATTAGTAGTAGAATGTAGAGTATATCTATTACTATGTTGATATTGATGTTTGATAAAGTTGATAATGAGTTGGAGTTGGTGGATTGGCCAATATTATTTAGACTGTACGAAGCACCGCCATCCATTGACGTAGTAGTAAGGTGATAGTAGACATCACACAATATTAATAACAAATAACTAATTATAAATGGATATACGTCAAATCTATATAATATAGATCGACGTATTAATGGTTGTATAGTTTCTTTCCCTTCATTATTTTGTTGTTGGTTAGTAGTAGATGGTTGTTGTTGTTGTGATTTGTTAGTGGTAGCGGTATTGCTGCCGTTATTTTTTGTACTGTACATTGTTATACGGTTACTGCTACTGCTGATTATACAAATGAGACCTTTATCGTTATTATACCTTCTTGTTGACAAGTAATAATAGGAGCCGCTTCGATCGGCCATTTATTATCCATGTTAATCCTCATAACGTATTGCGTAATTCTGTACTCTCTCTTATGGTTTATACCGTTTGAAAGATACGGATTTGAGAGAAGAGCCAAATAAAAAAGAATCGCCTACTGATAAAAGCGGCCTCCTATCATCTCAATAAACACCCAAACTACCGTCCAAACTCTCCTTCTATACGACTACGAGAGTATATAGTATCCAGTAGTGGCTTCTAACAGTATCAGATATACAAGGGGGTACCATTGCAACACATCAAAATTACATGTATCCTACTTACTCTAATTTTGCAACAACATGAGATATGGCCACAAAAGTTGGTGTTATAGAACCGCAAGAACAAGGAGAATGCAATGAATGTGGTTAGAACGTCTAATATTGACCTTTTTGTCAATCGAAAAACTACGGTCTAGGGTGTTTTTGTCACTTTTGACGCCACAACACGTAATTTTCACCACATAGTGATATTTTGAGTAAAAAACAAAGTTGACCTTTTTAGAATCAGCTTGAGGAGACAATTCGAATAGGCGTATTATTGATATATATTAAGAGATTTACAGCTCGCCTATCGGCTCGCAAAGTTTGACATTTTGAGAATATGGGAGTAACATAAACACAGCTCATGACTTCGTCATTCACAATTACAGTCAACATTAATGGTCGATATTATAATGCTTGGTTGGCATAGCCCTACGGGCACGGTAAAGAGAGAAGGATTCATCATCTCCTAACGTCGATGATTCATCCTTCTCTGATGTTTGGTACGTTCTTTATTAGAAAGAAGTAGTTACATCAGCAGATGAGGAAGATATAGTTACGTCCATTGTCCATCTTCACTTCTCCTTTGGTGCTGACGCACGTCGTCGGGTGTGCTAGTCCGCTATCGCTGGACTAGCCTTATTTATTAATGGATTAGAATGTTAATTGGTACGTTGTTCTTAGTGTTGGTTGGTACGTCGGGTGATCATGTAATTGGTTAGTGGTGGTGTCATGCTTATTGTTTGGACTTGATTTAATGTTTATTGGTACGTTGTGGTGGATGTGATATATTGGTACGTTTGGATTAGAAGATGGTTCATTACAATCAACCTGTCTCTACTTCCACTACATTAATGATAAGTGTATGCGCCCTGCGCTCGGGTCGGGTGAGTCCGATAGGACGAACACTATGTATTTCTCTTGTACCACATGTTCGTTGATTAAGTGTCTGGCCTCTTGGCCTCGGGTTCTGGTCACGTGAGTGCCTTGCACGAACTGTGAATGTTTTATACTTCATTGCTATCATATTAACTGTATTGGTGTGAGTCCGGTAGGACGAACTGTGTGGAGTAGTTTTGGTATTATTAATTGGTAGTATCAACATTCAACATATCACGTAATTTTTGGGATTAAGATTGGCTTTAAAATGGGCGTCTTGGGAGGTAAATCTGACAATGCAGCACTGTACCGAGTTGAGTCGATTGACAAAGGGTCATATTTAGACGCTGGGAGTACCATTAATGGATAGAGGAGGACCGTAGCATCACAACTAGCTAAAAATTATAACAATTGGGTGGTTAGAAGAGAAGTTATGGCTACTTTAGTGGTGGAGGAGTGGTGTAAGGGTACTACCTTGGACACAACAATTTACAAAGGTATTTTACACAACAATATACATTATAATTATGATGTAGAGGGGTTGGTAGCATCGTTTACGTGGTCAAAATTAACATGTATGTCATTTTTTTAGATTTTTGAGGGGGTAGAGGGATGGTGGTAGTGGTGGTGGTCGGGTGGAGGAGTGAGTGGCACGTGGTTTGAGCATATTACCATCTTCTACGATATATTCACCACCTCTGTACAAAGTTATATGGTCTAGATCGATGTAGTGAAGGAGCATTACTACCGTTAGTTAATTGGGTGGTAATTTTACGTCAAAATGTGATGGTATCCACGTGTGGATGTAAATCGTGCCCTCAAGGGAGAGGGAGGCATATGTTTCAAACATCGTGTACCCTTCTTTGGTATATGGAGAGGTAGTATACAACGTTATACGGCTGGAATGTATGCTGTTGGGAGCACTACCATGTCTAGCCTCGGGAGTGGTATTTTTCTGCCGAAAATGGGGTGGTATTCACGTGGATGGTAGTTTTGAACTTAGAGAAGAGAGTGGCATATGTTTTGATGGTTGTACATTGTTCTCCAATATACAAAGAGGTGTTGTGTTCAATTTTGTGCCCGGAATGTAAGTAGTTTGGAAGCAATCGTATAGTTAGCCAAGGGTGAGGTGTTATTTCTCTGCCGAAAATGGGAAGGGGAGATATGATAAAAGAGATGATACATGACAATCAACCAACTATCACAACTACATAGTAGACGAATTAAAGCAATAATATTGTTATTTAATTTAATGGATCTATGTATATATGATATAATCTCAGTTGATTGTTGTGTAAAAACATATCTCCTGTCAACCTCATTCACAACTGCCCGACCATTCAACAATAACAGATCAGCGGGTATAGTACATCCTCTATCATGATCATGTGCACTTTTAATGACATTCTGTCGATTCATTTGCTGCTTGTTATGAATAGATGGAGAAACTAAACTAATCACATCCCCAACGACTAATTCATTCGTTGCAATTGTAATCCATTCACCCATTCGGTAACATTGTACACTCTCTTTTCTTCCATTCCCTCCTCCTTCTCCACCTCCACTTCCACCACTAACCTCCTCTCGTAATCGTTTCACACTCTTCCAACGATTCATAGCCTGTAAACTTTCAAACATGACCAACGTACCCAATGTAAATATAGCATACATCCAATATTCATCTAAACTCCATAACAATACACATAATAATTGAAATAGAAACATTGGTTGTAATAATTGTTGTGTTAATAGTGATAGGTAGGGTGGTAATGGTATGTTGGTTGTATTTTTACCATATATTTGAATTGTGGAGGATAGAAGTGTGGATGTTGATTGACCTGACCATTTGTGAGTGTAGAATGATAGAGGGAGGGAGGTTGGAAAGTTTAATCGATTGAATTGTGGTTCCCAAGTACTTGTTGATGAGTGGTGGCTGTTGTTGTTGTTGGTCTCTCCATTCTTGTCCTTCTTCTTCTCGTCATCTTTATGCCAAATTGATTCCATTGGTAAATCATAATGTTCATCAATCTTTAACTTCTCCTTAATGCCAATGCCTAGTAAGGAATTGCAACAGCAACGATATGTCCATCCACGGAAATGTATCATTGCAACGAATGATGTCTCCTCCTCCTCCTTCTCTCTACTGCCATTGTTGTTGGAAGAGGAAGTTGTGGTAGTAACAATCTTGACAGGGACAATACCAGGCTTTTCAGGACGGACAGTTTGCATTGTACTTGCCTTACTATCACCGTGACCGCTGCCACTGCTTTTAGTAGTAGAACTACTACCATATGGATTGGGTGGTATAACTAAACAATGTGTCCAATTTTCCATATCCTCAATCTTCTTTTGCTGTTGTTGCTGTATCATATTATCATCACACTCGTCATCTTCTACCTCGCCAACACCAGCTGGTCCAACACTCATACTAACTTTCTTACTCGATTCATAATATTGTTGAAAGGTATACTTATAATAGGCAACCTTGGAATAGAATATAGTATCCCATTGACATTTTAAGAATATAATTAATTGTAATATTAGTAGTAGAATGTAGAGTATATCTATTACTATGTTGATATTGATTATTGATAAAGTTGATAATGAGTTGGTGTTGGTTTGGCCAATATTATTTACACTGTACGAAGCACCGCCATCCATTGACGTAGTAGTAAGGTGAGAGTAGAAATCACATAGCATCAATAACAAATAACTAATTATGAATGGATATACGTCTAATCTATATAATATTGATCGACGTATTAATGGTTGTATAGTTTCTTTCCCTTCATTATTGTTTTGTTGTTGGTGAGTTGTAGAAGGAGATAATTGGTGTTGTGATTTGTTAGCGGTATTGCTACCGTTATTCTTTGTGGTGGACATTGTTATACGGTTACTGCTGCTCTTTGGGGGATCGATGGCTTGTGAACTCCGTTCTTTATCATGTTTAGAAGCCGGCCGTGTGCTATCCTATTGGTTGTTTAATTGTTACTAATTTCACGGTAAAACTCTTTTAGTCGCCGAAATAGCTGGGAGGATTTGCGTAATCTCTAGAAGTAGAAGTAAGGCATGCACAGTGACACACTCTCAATCATCTCAGCTACCTTATTTGTCATCTGTTATCTTAGGTTGAAAGTCCCCTACCGAACAGTAGTAATGATAATTCACATTAAAACCTTTCCGATAAGCAACCTCTATACTATTACCCCTCTAATAATACTTGAAACGTTCAGTAAACGCAGCAGCTTTATCCCTTTGATCACTTCTGATATCATCTAGATATGCTTGACGAGCTCGTAATGCTTCAGCGTAATCATCTTTTGTTGCATGACCATGCATATAGAGTTTTTTGATCGCCTCTAAAGATTTATCACCACCCCCCTGATTTGCAATCATAAAGTGTTTCAATGCCCTATCCCAATTAGTAGCAATCATCTCATACAAGCCTAAGTTGTGCCTTGCCTCGGCATTTCCTCCCATTGCTGCCAATTCCATGTAATGTTGAGCCTTCTTTTTATCAATTGCTACACCTCGTCCATGCTGATAAGTAATATTGAGATTGTCATAAGCTGTCATATTACCAAGTTCCCCCGCCCGATTCCAGAGTTCTATTGCCTTCATTGTGTCTTGTGGTAAACCATACAATCCTTGATCATAGAATACTCCGAGGTTATAGAATGCTCCTGCTAATCCGTCATTCTTTCTCTCTATTAGATTGTCAAGCCTTTCAACGAACTCATCTCCGGATGGAGCTCTGCAAAACGGACACAAATCAGCATTACTAGCCATAAACATTGCATGAATACAACCTTTGCATATAACCTTTCCGCAACATGCCTGAAATATATGCCCTGTCCACAAGGATGGAATAGTCAAGAAACAAATAGGACAATCTTCATTTTTCGGAGGTAGTTTGAAAAGAGACTCATCATTATTTGACTCTGAGGTACTTTTCATAATACGACCTATTTCCCTTATATCTCTCTGGGTTTGATTGTGTAATTCGGCAGCACGCTTCTTACATTCCCTTTTATGTTGTGGCCGATGGGAAATTTGACATTCTCTACTACAGTATTTTACCATCTTACAAGCCGCACAAGATTTGAGTTGCATACCATTATCACCTTCACCACCTTTACCACAATTGACACAAGTTGATATACTGTCAGTGGATATAGAACTCATTTTATATACTGTGTTTGTGTTAAATTAAATATAATACTATTGGTGTAATGTAATATGTAATTTTGTTGCGAATAATAGTGATGTGAAAGTGTGTGTTTTGTTTTGTATGAAATGTTACTGAGCTGCCGCCGATAGAAGAATGATAAAATATTAATATAGTATATACCAAGCAATCAATACAGCACTCAAGTTGATTTATATGAGCTAAACCACACCGCCTCTATCAACCAACAAATAAACACACTCCGCATCAATTCAATTTTCAATACCCGTTTGATCGCTTTTTAATCTCAATGCTGACAAAACAATCTTAAATCTTACATACATATGGCTAATAGAGATGTGGCCGCCTCATACCCTCGATATGATATAGATGTGATAGGATAGTAGTAGTTTATATAATGTCTACAATCTACTTTCCATTAGTGCCTTTTATGCAAATCACCTTCATAGGATAACAACACATCTAAAAAACTTTTGATAGTAATTTGTCAATTATTAACAGAACAGCAAGCAATATATCATTAATTTTATCAACCATCGTAAGTATGAAGACTTGTGCGGCGTGTCATGAAGATCTACCCAAAGACAAGTTTAGTAAAAAGCAGTGGACAATGAATCAGCGTAGGTGTAAAGTATGCATTACTGACAATCGAGAGGTGCAACCGTTACCGCATAACGCAAAGAACAATAAAGCCCCAAAAGTAGTACAACAGAATGATACCGATACCGATAGAACTAGTAATGGTGTAATTAGTTGTTTGTTAAGTTCATTGAGCCTGCATGATTGCAATACGGCAATATCTGATGAAGAACTATTCAAACAGCCACCACAAAAGGAAGATTGTCCAATATGCTTCTTACGTCTACCATCATTATGGACGGGGTATAAATACAGTACATGCTGTGGAAAGGTTGTATGCAGTGGATGCATCTACACATTTTATAAAATGCACGGTAGTAATAAGAAATGTGCATTCTGTAGAACTCCGGCACCCCTAACCCTAGATCAAGATGTAGTAAAACAGATAAAAAAGAGAATTAAGGTGAACGACGCCCAAGCAATAGGTGATCTAGGAACGATGTATTCGATGGGGCAGGGTGTTCCACAAGACACGATGAAGGCATTAGAACATTGGCAACGAGCAGGGAAGCTCGGTAATCCTTCGGCATATAATAGTATTGGTTTTGCCTGTTACAATGGTAGAGGTGTGGATAGGGACGAAAAGAAAGGTATATATTTTTGGGAACTGGCAGCTATTATGGGACATGCTTATGCAAGGAATACTCTTGGTGATATAGAGCTGAAGGATGGAAATATCAATAGAGCTATAAAGCATCATTTGATTGCTTCTGCATTTGGATGTAGTAACTCTTTGGATTCAATCCGAGGGTTGTTCAAGGAAGGGTTTGCCACAAAAGACGATTATATGAATGCTTTAAAAGGTTACCAAGAATACCTAGGTGATATTAAAAGTGATCAGAGGGATGACGCTGCCTCATTCAATGATGAGCTTAAGTATTACTAGGGATCATTGGTGCAACATTTGTGTTTGCAAAAGCATTACGTTGGCGAGATTGGAAGTGATCAGAGAGATAAAGCCGCTGCGGATGATGAAATTGCAAGCATTATTAGGCTCGTATAACAACTTTTTACTATATAGATCTTCATACTATTATCAAGTTTACGATTCGTTTCATTTCCTATCAGATCTTCTCTTCTTTAACCAACGCGTTACTCTTCCTTCTTCCTTCTATCAATTTAAGCCTGCCAAGAAATGAATCCTACATAATCATTTCAGACACTAACCTTCCAAAAGACGACAATTTTATTATTAATCAACCATTCCATCATCTTTCCCTCACGGTGCAATGTAAAGACGTTCGGTAAATTATCATCAGCATCCGATGTTGAACCATCTTCACATTTAACAGGACCTAATACATTCGACGATAATTCCTTTGTTGTATGATCATATTTGTATTCATCATTTCGTAAACCTGGTTGTAAATTACAGGGGGGTCTGGCATATCGATTATCACTATATAATACCATGCATGATGATTCTTATCATATCCGATTTGTGTTTTTGTAGTTTGATATGACAAATGACAAGAGAGTGAGTTTGATATATGAACGTTTTACTTTCACACGTACTCATGCCAAATATATACTGACCATCTTCACAAGTAATTGATAGTTGTTGATCACTACCATCACCTTGATCAATACCATGCCATAATCCTTCAAATTTACGTATGTCGTGATGATGATTGCTCTTTTTCACTTCGTTGTTGACAATAAGATGGGGTAGGATACCACGCAATAAGTTGTTCTCGTCGGCGGTGGCGTATGTTGTACTGCTTAGCAGAGTAGTAATAAGGATAGCGGAGAATTGCATGGTTTAATGCTAATTATACCTCTAGTGTGGGGTGTTTGGATAGATGCTAATTGCAATCAACAACTCTAAGTTAGTTGCGACATAAAGAGATCTCGTTCTATCGCGTTTATCGCTATTTGAATTTAATCTCATCAGCATTTTTTCATAAGATATGAGTTCAACTCGTAGCAACCTCAAGAAGTTGTTAGGTAGGCGCTTAGACAATATGATGAGGCATATATCACTATCAATAACTGCATTGCTCATTAGCATATGCATAAGCTTTTCGTCAGGTTTTAGTACTCCGAAATTGACCAACAATAGAGCATTGGTATCCACAACAACTTATACAAAACAATCGACTACATTATTCCTTACAAGAAGATGTCGGGCGAGCAATATAATACCAACTCATAGAAGAATGACTAATGATGACAATGAAAAGATTGAAGAAAAAGAAGTTACAGATATAGATAACAACAAAGCAATAGTAGATGCCAATGGAGATACTACCACTTCGTCAAAGATAGACAATACCAAAATAGTCAATGGTAGTAATACAAAAGCAATTGACAATAATAACAAAATCCCATTAATATTATTGCCAACATTGTTATTTAAATTTACAATAGTAATGTTAGTTAAATTTGCTACTGATATTGTGGTGTTTCCATTGTTGTGGAGTTATCGATTAATTAGAATGTGTAAACGAAAGTTGTTTAGAGGGTTGAGTAGAGTGTTTGGTAGAGGTGATAAGGGTAGTATGGATGTTAAAGTTAATGGTGATAATTCATAAGATCTCTGTTCCTGGCTGGATGATTCAGTATATTATGTATGTGCCATTAAGAGCCAGTGGTATATCAGCAATTGATAGGAATGATAAAGAGATATTAACTTGAGGAGTCTATATCCTGATTCTATCTACTTATCTAACTTTCTCTCTTCGGTTTCCTCTCCAATTCCTTATTTACATACTCACACTATCTATGTCTCACCAACTTCTTCATCAGGAGTAGGAGCAATGAGTGATGAACTAAAACTCCCCTGAAGAAGAAAGGTGAAGGGGAAACGATACCGCATAAACGATAAGATCAAATTCCAAAACAGAACGGCATTCTTACTCTCCTTCTCTCTCCACTCTGGACTTAACAAGTCCTCAATACCACCGGATATGACACTTCGCAACTCCTTCTTGAGTACCCACGGTGATAAACGTTCACAGAATAATGCCGAGGATGGACCTCTTGATCCAACAAAGCTTGGTAATGTACTTTGGACACAAAAGTGTGGTACAAACTTTTGCAAACAGTTGGGACATTCCGTCTTGTACTCTTGGGAGTTACCAGCACTCCATCCGGCTACTACATCATCATCACTTAGATAATAGTTACATCGAGGGCAGAACTCATTATCCGTATCGATTGATATGTCGGGATAGACAATCTCAAGTAAGTTTTCTCCCAATAGAATCTGACGTAAGACATGACCGGTAACATACTGTTCTGTGTATCCGGTAACTTCCTTCTTGTCTGTGGCGTTAGTACTGCTCTTGTTCCGAGAGACCATACGCTTGAATGTACCACGAAGACCGGCGGGGTGTTCATCATTCTCACCTGCAGCTCCTAGCTTTTCCTTGGCAATATCCTTGGCCATATCAACATATGATCGTCGTTGGACCTTGAGTGTGTTCCAATCCATATCAATCGAAGCACCATTTGCCCAATCTTTTGTTTTTAGAGAAGAGATATTGTTAGTTAGCAGTTATGAAACAAGTACACAAGATATGTCACAAACACAATAACTTACCAGGCAACTCCTCGCCACGAGCTTCTCCTGATGCCTGCTTCCAAGCATTGTCAGACGAAAAGGCGGATACTAACGATGAATAGACTACACCATCGGCTACAATACCATCCTCGTGCATACTTGCTAGGAGCTGGGTTGCACGGTCCGTATCACCACATCGTCCACATGCATCAATAAGGCACTGATATGCCTCTGGATCAGCTCTAAGTCCACGTTCTTTCATCATCTTGAGCATTTCAAAAGCAATTGCAAGTTCTGCCTTGGCTGTTTCTCTTGCCTCCATAATCTTAAGTGTAGACAACTTGTCGTTGAATCGATCACGTACAGGAGACTCTTGGCTTATGTTCACCATTGACTTCTTGGCTCGTTCCTTCTTCGTTGGAGTTTGTGGCAAGTCTGCATCCATGACAATATCATTAACCATATCGGCAATGTTTTGACTCTCTTCGTCTGCCTCTTCTCGGTGGCTACTTCCTCTCTTGAATGTGGAGGTGATGGCTTTACTATCAACCTGATCAAGTGCATCATTATCAATGGCCATGAGGTCCTTACCTACCACGGCGGTGAAGGTCATGAAGAAGACGGTAAAGGTTGTTACCTCAGAGGTTGCTGGCTTTTCCTGTGATTGATTGGTTGATTGATTATTCGAGAAGAGACACATGATGTGAGCAAATGATATGCAAACGTCAAACAAGAAGATATAAGACCAACAAATCACTCACCACTGGACCAGTTTGACCGGTAACTGCTGCACTTCTGGCTGCCGATGACGCACCAGTACCTTCACATGAATCCTCCTTGTTCTTATTACCTGAATTTGTCCTTCGGAACTTGCCTACATTCTCACGTTGTCGATCATACTCGGCCCTAACTGCCGAACTCATTGGACGAGGCGTACCAAACAGATTCTCATCAAGTTCTTCAGGAAAGGTGGGATAATGATAGTATACACGTCCCGTCTGTTTAGCATGAGAGGCAGCCGTACTTGCCGATGTAACAGATACATCATCATCTTCTTCGTCTCCTACATTAACCTCTTCCCTCTTGGTGGTGACATGTACTACCATGGCATTCTCTACACCACCTTCTGCTACTGACTCGGGCAGATCGACACCGCATGGTTCAGGTGGTACGATTGTTTTCAACTCACGCTTGACATGTGCACTTTGCAACATGGGTGGATCATTCTCCTTGGCATTGGATGATGCCCCACCCCCACCACCCGTTGTCCGTTCCTTTATCATTTTACGTAAACTACCCCGTGGAGTAGCCTCCTTACCGCCCGCTGCTCCGTTGTTACGCTCACGTACTATACCACGAACATTGGCAACTAATCCATTATTACGAACATAACGATCCACGGCACTATCAAAGAAGGATATGTCAGCCTCACCACTACCATATAATCGTTTAGTAACAAAGTCATCAAACATTTGACTTCCCACGAGCTCCTCGAGGAAGTCACGTACATCTCCTCGTTGTGCTTCCAAGAATTCTTGTGAACGAAATCCTGCACCGCCATATGCACCCTCGTTCTGCTTGGATGGGAAGACCAAGAACTTACGATACTTTTGTAACAAGAAACAATATGTTTCCAGAAAAGATTCTTGCACCGCATCCCACGGACTTTGTGTACTCAAATTCTTCTTCTCACTCAACGTCATTAATAAAGTTGAACTAGGATCATTATTCCCACCATCATTATCACCATTTAACCAATTCTTACGACGTTCTTCCGGTGTGAACATTAACATGAATGCCTCATCGAAGAGACATAATCGACTTTCCCACATGGCATCGGCCATACTCTTAACGTCAGGTGGTAAATGTATACCCATTTCGGATGTGTTGTGATCTTTACGGAGTGATCGTACCTCACGGTGGACATGTCCGGCATTATTCTCAACCTTGTTGACTAATCGTTGATAGATGAACTTGGGTAAAGTGGGTAATGGACGAGTGTTGGTACCGAGACTGACCATATTCTTATCTAAATCGACCACAATACATTCATCTGATAAATCCTCGAACGTGTCAGCCAGATGACGTTTGTCAATGCCGCATAAAAATGGCATGGGTGCTAAGCAGATAGTTTTTGAGGGTGGAGAGAACATCAGAAAGTTAGGGACGCGGCTTATAAAGGATACATGTAAAACATACAACTCACTTACCAGATAAGATTGGTACCAGAAAATGTGGTAAAACAGGAATATACGCATGACTCCACTTCATGGGAAATAACAAACTTAATAATATCTCACAGCACGTCGTTAATAAACTCAACTGTGTACTAGTTACCAACACCTGTCGTTCCAATGCCAACGCCGTCCATACCTTCAATACATTCTCAACATCTAAACATTGGAATAAATGACTAAATGGCAATGATACCCATGGCAATGGTAAGTTATATGGTGGACTCCAAATAGATATAGTTGAATCTAATATAGTAGTTTGTACTTGGAATGATCCAGGTGGTGGTGCCGGTAATTCCGAACAAAAGTTGGTAATATATCGTTCAATTGGTAATGTCAAGACTTGTTTCATAATACTGGAACTTGCTGATGTGGATGTTGTTACTATACCCATTTTCTTATCACCACTACTACTTTCGGCAGCAGCCTCGTTAATACTAGTTGAACTTGGTGGTACCATTTTAGATAATCGATGTAATTGGGTTAGATATTCACGAAATGCAACGAGATATGGATGCATTGATAGTATGACTAGACATTTTGGTAGATATACAATCTGTGTTGATGTAGTAGTTGTACCATCTCCTTCTTCTTGTGAACCTGTATCCACTGATAAAGTGGATTTGGCCTTGTCACCAATATTTCTACGACCCATTTCCTTCTTCTTCTTCTTTTGTACCTTCTTCTTATTATCACTATTTTCTGGAGATACACTAACAGTTACCTCATGTCCTTCCCAAACGGTTAAACACGTGCCATACATTTTCTGACCAGATTCACCAGTGGTTACAAAGTAATGTACCTTTGGCATTGTATTCCCATCATCTCTTCCGCCTGTTTATGTGTGTATTAGGTATTTGGAAGATTAGGGACAAAGTTAGAAGTTGCTCTTGCAACTTCACAAGATATGCACTTTCTCACAAACTAATCCTCAACTCAAAACATATAAACCCCAATTGCTAAAGAGTTTCAAAACTAAACAACATACAAATGAACACAGGATATGACCAACTTTCTCCTCTCTTATATCAACACCAAACCAACAAAAACTCAAACACACACAAACCAAACAAACTAAACAATCAATCACAAAACAAATAAAATACATACCAACAGGCACTTTACCACTAGGATAGCAAAATGCCGTAACTGAATCAACTAATAATGGATTATCATCATAATCTTTCGTTGGATATCGTGTTGTTACCTTTGGAAGATCAGAAGTTAATGAGATTAGTAATTTGTTAGTGGAATTGCAAAACCATATCATATTGCACAATTCAACTACTTGAGTACGTGTTCACAATTAGAGTCCGTGACCATTGTGCACAGTTGTAACTTCTGCCTTACCTTTGGTATAAATTCTGTTCCGTCTAACTTTACCTCGTTGGATGATGAGTTGTTATTTGAGTTGTTATTAGAGGGGTTTGAGGGTGAAGTTTCAGAAGTACGAGGTGATAATGGAGTTGGTATAACCTTTGTAACATTCTTCCTCTTTGGTGAAGCTGGCGGCATACCGCTATACTGCATCTCTCTTTTACCCCCA
>Ga0214478_101116_pt1 | contig 14250 bp, 14 predicted proteins | sample M1_20Mar14CPVII9_2_FD_178001 | JGI IMG/M metagenome (GOLD analysis project Ga0214478, IMG submission 178001) | Marine eukaryotic communities from Monterey Bay, California, United States - M1_20Mar14CPVII9sort6BwellD7 | ecosystem: Environmental > Aquatic > Marine > Unclassified | place: USA...
TTAGGAGTACTCCTAGTCAACCTGTACATTGTATTGTTTGGGCTAAGGAATTGTACAAGTTGTGTTTCGGGCCGAAGGTTGAGGATACCGCGAGTTGTGGTAGGAGCAAAGGCTTGAATGATCGAGGGCGATAACGCCGTTAGGAGAATACATGCAAAGGACTTCATTGTTGTTTGTTTAGGCCTAATGATGGTAAATATCGATAGTAAGGACAAGAGTAGTTGTAGAAGGATTGTTGTTGCAAGTTGCAATGATTCACTGCAAAAAAGATATGCTCTTCAAGGTCAGAGTTACACGTGGATTTTGTTTTCATTTTGATGGAGAGGTCGACCGGTTGATTGTTGATTGATAATATGCCAGTCTTTATGCTCTATATGAGCTAAGTAGTGTCGTTCTGGGAGAAAGCTTTTGAGCATAATATATCGATTGTGAATCGATACAACTAACTTCTAGACGACGGATAAGAAACGTATATCATGATGAGTTATTGGCAGATGGTATTTGGTGCTTTGACTCTCTTCTTCTTCACAACCACAGATGCATTCACAAACAGCAACATATATCATCATCATCATCAAAATAACAAGAGAATACGACATGACACAAAATTACATGTAGAGCCTGCTATCATTGCAGTTGGAGCTCTCACTACAGCGGGTGCAATATCATTCATACTTAACAGCAATAATAATGTACAATCGAAAGATTCTCAACAATATGCAGAATATGAAGCTCGTGAGAAAGAACGAGATAGATTAGCATACATTGAACCAAAAGATACATGGAAAGAATCAGAATTACAACCATATAATGGCGATAATGAAACTGGTCCAATACTATTAGCAGTGAAAGGAGAAGTATATAATGTATACAAAGGACGGAACTTCTACGGCCCAGGGGGTGAATATCATATCATGGCAGGCAGAGATGCATCACGGTTTTTAGCAAAGAATAGTTTAGTAGAAGAAAGTAATGAAGAGAAAGATGTACCTTTGAATATAGCCGAGCGTGCTAGTTTAGAAAGTTGGTATTGGATTATTAGGAACAAGTATGATTTGGTTGGTCAGTTGGAAGGATATGATCCAAAGACAACTGAAATGTAACCAATACATTGGTAAAAGCAGTGAATAATGCATGTGCTCATATGAATATTGGATGATTAGTAAGAGGTGGTCGCCTAGTTTACACGATCTATCTACCCATCAGAGCATTAGCTATTCCATCTAAGCAACTTGACACTGTTTTACCATAAATATAATGCCATCACATCACGATTCGTTGTCGGTCGTCAACATTGCCTATTAGACTCGGTCAAATCGATAAGTCACACACACAAATGATTATCAGGATCAGTATCAATCACTTTGATGGAAGAGTATTAGTAGTGGTGGCGTCTGGTTGAGCATTAGCTAGGGCTAACAAGGAAGCAGCTACAATTCGGTCAATCTTGGATGGGTATGCAGATCCACTAGTCTTAAGTCGAGATGGAGGAGATTGCAATGCTTGGCCCATCTTCTTGATATACTCATCCATGATAACTTTGTCAGCTTCGAGATCCTCTAGTGGGAATAACAACGACATGATGACTGACGTGAGAAAGTATTGATGAACGTGAATGCGAGAAGAGAGAGTGGATATGTTAGTGTGATATTAGAGTTAACATGTGATAGACTATTTCATACCCACATACACGCCACACTTACTCTGACCGTCTCACTCTTTATTGAAGTATATTATATATATATATGACATCGATATAGATAGTGTGAAACTACAACTCATGAACAATATCATGCATAAAATCGATATCGATTGCTGCATGACATCGGCATGACATCAATTAGAGATAACATGCAGAAAACATGACATCGGTATCGGCATGACATCGGCATGACATCGTTTCGAGATAACATGCAGACAACATGTAACATGACATCGGTACGGCATGACATCGATTATTTAATAACATGACAGTGTGACGATAACACCATGGTGTTATATAGATAACATGCCATGACATCGATATTTATAATATGATATGATATCAGACAATAACATAAACAATCGACATCTTTCCGCCTCTAACTCCCTACCAAGCCGGCCGACGCCCAGAGCAGTTCATTTCCATTGCTAATTTGCAACCAAATAAGGATACCGAAAGCCGAAAAATGCCAACACTGCTGATGCCGAGTAGTTGAGTTGAGAGTATATCTAACTCTTCTGTGGATATATTAAAGTTGATTGATCAAGCTATCGTCTTAAACAGAGAGAGTCATTCTCCTTGTTGTGTGTGTGTTACATTTAATAAAACATAACAACCTCCCTCCTACTCGATCTCAATCACTTCGTCATCATCGGCTACCACCTTGGCCTTCTTTACTCCATTACTGCTGGGTTCCTCTTCTTCAAGCGCACGCTTCTTCAATGAAGATCCATTGCTGCTCTTCTCCTTGGCAGGAGCACCGCTATCTTCCTTTGGCTTGTCATCCATATCAACCAATTCAATATCATCATCACTATCATCATCTGGCTGTTTCTCTTCATCTTTCGCCGAAGAAGAAGCAGTGGTATCAGTTGTAGCCACAGGTTTCTTCCCACCGATTTCAAACTTTTCAATCTCCTCCCGATTGTCCGGTTGAGTCTCACCCTTCTTCTCCTTATCAACAATTACCCAATGGTCCTTATGTGACACGCTAACCTCTACTTCCAAGTTTTGTGTAAAGTCCTCAATACGAACGATACTTCCATGTCCCATACCACCCGCGGGTAAATCGACTAATGACTTGGATAAGTTGACAGCAAACTCAGACGGATCGATGTCTTCACCCTCTTCATACACAATATCTTCTCCAATCATGATTGTTGGTTCGGTGAATCCTAGTTCCTTCTTGATAACACGAGCCAATAGCATATCCAATGTCCACTCCTTTGTATTGAGTGCTAGAGATATGGTAGCATTACGACAAACGAAGCAGTTTGGATTAGGACCGGGGATGGTGGTGGGCTGTAATAGAAATCCCTTGCGTGTCTTATCTCGGAGGCAGTAGGTGTAACGGCAAACTTCCCTCAACTTATCAGCCTTGCCTTCTGACTGGGCCTTGAGGATATGAAACGCTTGTAACACCTGTAACCCTGCTACAATTGCATTTGTTGTGGCAATGGCCGGGATGATGTTGCCTGCGATTCCCTTGGCATCGTACAAACTCTGAATAGGATCAATTTGAAACACAGATTGTCTCAAATTGGATGCCGCATAGACAAAGCGCATTGCCATTTCGTCATCCTTATCGAATTCAGGCAAGGGTAATGTTGGGTTTGTGGGTGAATTGGCATTTGCGGCTACTTCAATGAAGCATGATACAATTTCAGCAATACAATCGGATGGACTCCAAATATTTGTTGGCACATAATCTTCCCTTGCCGTAGGTGGAACAACCTTCATATCAGTACATTTACTAATATCATCTGCGGCAATAGGTTTGGGAACCTTATCGGCAGTTTTGTACCGATCCATTCCTATTTGTTTTTGGATTTCAGTAGCAAATAATGCGGTCAAGGCCTCTTGAGACTTGGTACGTAAATCATTCTCCTCCTTGGACTGGGGACCGTCAGTATCAACACCGAGAAGAGAACGCAATTCCTTGACCGTATCCATATATGTACTCTTTTCTCCACTTCCACCAACATTTGTATTTTCAACAGATGACGACGATGGTCCACCATTCTCCTCTCCTTCTTCATTCTTCTCCTTCTCAGCAGCCTCCATATCAGCCTTCAAACTTTCCTCATCCTCAAATAACATACTATCCTCAACCTTCGGCCCGAAACACAACTTGTACAATTCCTTAGCCCAAACAATACAATGTACAGGTTGACTAGGAGTACTCCTAATAGTACAAATGGGATATACCTTCTGTGTTGGTTTCGTTTGACATTCATAACACTCTGTATTTGATGCCTTATCAATAACAGTAACTTGTCCTAAATAACCAGCCGTACCTGCCTCAACTAATGGGATACTAGCAGCTAGACATAAACGGTTGACATGACGACGTGCCGCAACATTATCTAATGCATTCAATACTAATGCAAATTGTTTCATGTATGGGACATTGAATTTTGTATTGTCCATAACATTGCCATGATGTGGTTTATACTTTGCGGCATTACCATTGGTATCAGAAGTGCCATCAATTGATAATGGAGGTACCATATTTAATGCAACCTCACTGGCCACAACACATTTTGGCATACCAACATGTTGTGACCGGAATAGAAATTGACGATTGAGGTTACTAACATCAATTGTATCTAAATCGATAATTTCAACATTCCTAAAGCCACTAAGTGCCAAGTTCTTAAGTAATTCACATCCAATACCACCCGAACCGACCAATAAAATTTTAGATGAGAGTATTAGATTTAATTGTGTGGGTCCTAACGCTACTTGGATGCCACGGAGGATTGGTGGTACCTGGAAGATGCACGTTACACAGTTTATGGATATAATAAAGAGATATAATTGTAACGTCTGTTAGTACATGTGGTTTGCAGAGACAATCAAATAAACAGTACTAAAGTACACTTTCCTGAGATGCACCTTCTTCTTGTGTCATTTTTTTATGTTTTTGTTTATTTGTTGTGTGTTTATGTCTAAGGTATGGCGGCCTGTAGATATGATATCACGCCGAATAATATATTATTTGGAGAGTAGAATATCGATACAAGGAGACTATATTGAGAGGAATGAAACCACTGAAACAACTTACTATTGGTGGGTTGGCAAACAAGCACACGCAGAGTTATGCTCTGTGACGGTTTAGCTATTTTAATCACTTGAGTGGTGGTGGTCCCTATAATACTCAGCTGTGGGCGAGTTTTGTGTTGTTTGGTCTGAGTGGGTTGATGGATGGGCATATTATGTTGAGGCGGCCCCAATTAAATGACTAGACCATTGTTGAATAACTCGTCCTCAGTATCAACCATGACCGCAGTGCATTTTGATGATTTACCGTCCGATGAAGGTAAGAGGTATCTTGTGCGTAAGATATGTGATATGAATGGAGCTTGATGTCGAGAAGTGTTGAGAGTTTGGATATTGATGTGTTGAACTGGGCTTATCGTATATACTATGTTATTACGTATGTATATCAGTGTTGTTACTATGTACATAAGTATGATCAGTGTTGAGCTTCTTACCTGTATCCTATTGCAATGCTCATATCTAATATCTCTCGATCGTATTCTATACTCTAGGAGATAAACAACGCCGGGGAGTATCATTTCAAGATACTAATAAACATGATTCAAGCAGATCATTATTGTCTGCACCACCAGCACCACCCCATCAACATCGTAGAGGATCTCTTGATCATGAAAAGATACGCCACTCTATGGACGATGGTGATATCAGAGATGACGATAGTAGTTCATTTGATAGACGACGTATGGCAACATTCATGTTTGGTGGTGTATCAAAACGATCGGCATATCGTGAGATACGACGTGCAAATAAGGAGAAGATAATTCAACGTCGTGGATGGAGTAATTACAATCCCAATAGTGGTTGGACGTTAGATACAGGACCAGGTTCACGTACACTAAGTATTGAAGAGCATCCAGAAGAAGAGGAGAGAGCAGCTAGTGAGGGTACATCATTACTTAGTGGTAGTGGCAAGAGTTCAATAACATTGGCCGAGGATAAACCATTAGAAGCTTTGAAGGAGATGTTCTTGGAGAATAAGATTAATGTACTCTTTGTCTTCCTCCCATTAGCATATTGGAGTCATGCTAATAATTGGAATGATGGATCAGTGTTTATCCTCAACTTTTTGGCAATGGTACCACTAGCTTCAATGTTAGGCGTTTTTACAGAAGAGTTGGCAGCTCATACCAATGATGTGATCGGTGGACTGATCAACGCAACTTTCGGCAATGCAGTTGAGTTGGTAGTTGCTATCCAAGCATTATTGGCGAATGATTTCAGAGTTGTCCAGGCTAGTTTAATTGGATCGGTATTCTCAAACCTGCTACTCGTTTTAGGAATGTGTTTCTTTTGTGGCGGTATTATTTTCCCAGAACAAACCTTCATTGCTCAGGGAGCAGTGGCCAGTATAGCTCTGTTGGCATTCAACGGACTAACACTGTTACTACCCGAGTTTTTTGGAGAGGATGCCGCAGTAGATGAAGGAGCAGGGGATGTCGAGCTCACTATCTCAAGGATTGGTGCTGTATTGCTAATGTTGATGTATATTCAGCTGTTATTCTTCCAGATGAAGACTCATATTCACTTGTTTGAGGGAGACTCTGATGAAGTGGCATTAATACCCTTTAGTTGGGCATTGATCGGTTTAGTGTTGATTACAGCAGTTGTGACAATATTATCTGAGTGGTTAGTGGGAAGTATCGACGGTTTCTGTGAAGAGTTCAACCTCGGTCAGTCGTTTGTCGGTGTTATCATACTGCCAGTAGTTGGCAATGCAGTGGAACACATCTCTGCCGTTTCTGTGGCAATGAAAGATAAGATGGACTTGGCATTAGGAGGTGAGATTGTTTGCTTGCCTTATTCGTATCTTCGAACTTTGATTTATCTAACACTTCAATGATATACAATATACAGTTGCATTGGGATCATCTGTTCAGATTGCTCTTTTCGTATTGCCTGCGGTCGTACTAACTGGCTGGTTTACTGATAGAGACATGAGCATGAGATTTCCATCGTTCGAAGTGTATCTCTATCTTTTGTCTGTTATTATTGTATCATTATGTCTTGGGAATGAACGTAGTAATTGGCTTGAAGGATCATTACTAGTATTTACTTATATCATGATTGCGATTGGAATTTGGTTTGAGAAGGATGTGTAGCATGCGTAGGGGTAGTGAGGTAAGAACAGGGTAATGCTTATGTTGATGTAGATGTGATAAAATGGTGTTAGGTGTATGTAGAATCAAAGTAGCAAAACATATCTCCATTTGTAGTGTAATCAACATAGATCTAGGTAATCTCCTCTCAACTACATAATACATCCTATTCGTATTGTCCCGTGACACCAATAGTACGACTTCGCAGCATATGGTTGAGAAGATAACGCCACGTAGGTGGATAGTTAGTTAGAGTTAATTCGAGTAAACTGTGTGTCATACTAGATCTAGATTAGGGTAGGGTAACACAACCATATCTCATATATTTTTCACGATTGGATTGTGCGATAGAGTACTTGGGTTTATGGACGTATTTCCCATTAGCATATGAGTCAAAGCATTCCAATTCGTCAGGTGATAGGTACTCACGAAAGAAGGCAGCTGGAACCCCATACTTTCTCGTGAGGTGAAATCCATCAACTAAAAGTTTCTGCATCATCCCGGCTTCGATAGCAAGATATGGACCATTGAATTCCTCTCCCTTGGCCATACATACAATACCACGAAGCGTATCAATCACCAGATCACGTAGTAGCATATCATCAAGCGAGAAGTGTTCGAACATGATTGTACCTCCTACAGAAAGTGGTCCGTGTACAACGATAATAGCCTTTCCATTCGTGTAGATAATGATATCATTTGGACTCTCGTATAATGTTGCCTCCACTTCAAAGTCAAACAACTCAAGAATGGCTTCAAGATCCTCGCCGTTACCATCACAAGCAAGATCATTCTTATCCAATAAGAAGAGACACCCGAGAAGACGGAGACCCCAAGCTTCTTCGATAAATGCCTTGATCTTGTCAATTGCCTTCTTAAACTTCTTCACAGAGTAAGCTGTCGAATACTTCTCGGCGATTGTCTTCCAATTTGGCATTGCTGGTCCATCGAAGGCGTCTTCTCTTCCATCGGAAAGACCAATGTAGTCTTCTGCAACGAGTGTATTATATACTTGATGAGGTCTCTCCTCGTCCGTACCTGGAGGCCAACTAGAGAGAAGCTTCATAATGATATCTTCGACTTGACTCTTTGGTAGACGATCGAAGATTGGCTTGATAGCTTCCAATGCTTCCTTCAATTTGGCAATCAATCCAAAGAAGACATTATCATCCCATTGGAACACTTCCCCAGGCACACATAACTTGTCTTTGCGTTGTAATGCAATCTCAAGTAGTAGAACAATCATCTTCCTCTTGCCTCCAAATCGATCACCGCCTCGTTCGTGTAGCATGATACAAAGTGCTCGCTTGATCCATGATGGGACTGTTGGATCACTGTTGACAGCTTCCATGAACTTGTCATAGAGCTCACTAAACCCAGCATCCGCCTCGACAGAAAGTCTTTGTATATCTATCCGTATGAGCATTTGGCCAGTCTCACCCTCAGCTTGATACGTCTTGTCACGGCTACCAGCAAAACTTGTCGAGCCATCTTTCAATATATGCTGACGAGATGGGTAGTTTGATTCATTCTCACTTCCCTGTGGAGTGTTGAAGAGCAGAGATGATATTTTAACAAAGATACAACTTGACGTGTAAAGTGAATCAACACAAAAGTACATATCGTACCTTCTCCATCTTACTGTACACCACCTCCCACCGAGTATTTTCGCTATACTTCGTGCAGTCTACGACTTCTGCCTTTTCCAATGAGGCAACTTCACCAAGATTGTCGACTAAAGATAGCATAGCAGAAGAATACTCTTCGATGTGTATGTAAAGGCTATCATGAAAGCGCTTGTTAGTCGTACCGATGTTGAATGCCGATACATTTATCTCTCCATTCTGAGTAGACTCGTCTACAACCTCTTTTACTACTGGCTGGGTTGAAGCTTCGACAATTTTACACGTTACAACACACCGTTGCTTGTCGTTTTCATCAATCTTTTGAGTAATAACAGGAGTTGATATGGTCAATTCAGACTCTAAGCCTAGCGACTCGACAGTGTAATGTTGGAATGCTTGCTTGACATGTGATATCTCAGTTTGGGTGAACTTGCTAAGATCCATGTTTGTAGTGATGGAATGAGTACTACCCAATTCAAGTGATATGATAGAAGAGGCCGATTCAGACTTATTGGATACAAGATGTTGTGCTTGTTCAATACCTTGTTTACATAGCTCTTGCCATTCTTTCGATCGACCAGCCACGGCGGATGCTGCACGTAGAGCCTGTAGGTGATCTTCGAAGTTTTTTTGTAAAGACTGTGCATGTTTCGCTGTGGTTGTTTTCTTATACACGTGAGGAGGAATAGGGAAAGATTCTTGTTGTATATTAGTGATGGAATGAGTACTACCCAATGCCATGTTTGGTGTAGCAACAGGCTGGGTGTCTAATCCAGCCGCTGCGGCAGCCACCTGTAGAGCCTGTTGGTGTATATTATTGTTTGATTGTGCAGTAATTGAAGTTGTATTTAAATTTCTTTCCCGTATATCCATGATAGCTTTCAGTCGGAAGAAATCATACGCCATGCTCAGAGGTGATGGTTGATTATTTGGTACATGATTGGAACGCTGTGACGGCTGTGGTTGTAGATGATAAAATGGATTTGGTGGATAACCCTGATATGGTGGAAGAACTAATCCACCTGCTAAAACTTGATTTTGCAGATCCGTTACAGATAGTGGGTGTGGTTGATAATTGAATTGTTGTGGCGGCTGTTGATAACCATATCCATATTGATTTGGTAGCAGGTAACCATACTGATTTGGTACAGGATTTGGTAGTGGTGGATATTGTGCCACAGGTGCAGAAGTTGATACTAGATTACTTGTGGACGGTTGTGGTCGTGTATCAATCTTTGGTGCACTTTTTATTGAATCAACTGATTAACATAATATCAAATAAGGGTATTGTGAGATATCGATACAAAACGGGATTTATATTATAAAAAAACAACAAACAAAGCAGATATATGCCTTACCTTTCTTTGGAGCTACTTCTATACTTTCCCCAACACATGTAGCTAGGCTACGACCAAAGGATGGAAGATCATGTTCACCCTCATCATGATCTGATTTGTTACTAGATGTATCATTTGTAAAACTTGATAGGTTGGCAGTTATTACATTGGTAGGGGAAGGGTCATTCCTTTTGTTATCCACTCTCTCCACACATTTAATACTATCTAACGAGGGCGGTGCATTATCAGCTTCCTCATCAATCGTGGGTGATGTATTGGTGTGTGATGCATCCGTGGGTGTGGTACCGAATCTATCACCATTGATAGATTCATTACTACTAATATCAAAACTAATACCCGCAGCATCTTGTGTATCCCCATCACCACCCGCAATAGCATCTGTACTTGCCTTACCACTCTTCACTCCGTTCGGTGCACGATCAAATTTCAAAGGCGCACCATCCGCGGGTATGCCGGTACGTAATTCACCAAACCCACCTTCACCACCACCACTATCAAATCTAAAATCCTCATCATCATTTTGTTTAGTATAATTATTATCACCCTCGTCAGCAGCTACACTTTCATCCTCATCAGTATCAAAATTGATAGATACTTTATTGAAACATGAATCAACATCTTCTTGTAATTCTGCCAACCCTCTATCATCACCCAACCGTGCATAATATTTTTCTAATGCTTTATATGCAGCAGAGCAAGCATCTGTATAATAACGCTGCCCATGTCCTATATCATACTCATCCTGTTGTTTTAGGAATGGTTCATGTGCAGTAATCTCTACATAATCTGCTAGTTTTATTACCTTATCCTCAGATAACAATTGTAATAAAATTGATGAGATATATAGTGGTTCAGAATCACCATCATCTGGATTTGTATCAAGTTGTTGACGATTGTTGGATACGCCTCTATACTCAAGGTTTGCTTTACTGTTTACAGCATGAGTAGATTGTTGGGTACATTGTTTTTTATGTTGACTAGTTTTATTACTTTTTATATGCGCGCCACCTTCATTAGATATTGCCGTACTACTACTACAGCTATCATTAGGTGGTGTCGAGATAGCTCTTTTACGTGATTGATGGAAGGGCGGCATTAGATCGGTTTGCTATTGGATAATGTTGGGCATCACTTCCTACTTAAATTGCCATCTCAACACAATTTCTGAGGACATGATCCCTGACTTAGAATGGCGATTTGGCGATATGACGATATAGGATACCAATAGCAGAAGAAAAAATTGAACACGTAGAAAGATTTTTGAGTACCGAACCAGATGGCATTGAAAAAAGTTGAAGTGGTCAGCAACCAATAGTAATAAGAAGGCTGAATGTAAATCAATATAAATAAACCATGACTGATAATAAAGCAAGGGTAGCGGCCCAAACCGCAAGTGTAGGTAATAAAGATATGATGACATTTATGCCAAGTTCATCGGTTGAGAATTCCTTAACACAAGAAGGTGCATCATCTCAAAATATAAATTTAGACAACAACGACCAACTTCATACTAATACTACATCAGGAGATACAAGTGGTATGGTACCGGATCCCCTAACAGTACGAACTGTACTGGATAGAGGTGAATCAATGGATGATTTTGCATTTAATGCGAGTTTAGATGCATTATTAACGGATGACCCAGGGTCCTATGATAACAGTAATGATATTACACAGCAGGGGATCATATTACCCCCCACTCCTGCTGCTACGGCTATGGAAACATTGATTAATGGTGGTATTAATGTTAACAGTGATCCGTTATTAGATTCCTCGGCCGCTGCAGTTGGAGGAGGGAGGAAACGCAAGGCGCCACCAACAAGACTATTATCAGATATGTCCTCAATAACTAATTCCTCCGGTTCCTCTGAAATACCACGCCTCTCTTCGGCACCTTTGCTACAGCAAGGTCAACAGTCGAGGGGAGGTGGATCTGCTGCTCCAGTTCAACATCAGCTTCAAGCAGCAGCAGCATCAGCACCGAATCTTAACTTTTCATCAAGAAGTATAATACAACTTCCACCAGGTATGTTTGCTAATCAGCAGCCTATATCCGTATCAACTACGGCATGTCCGGGACCTACCGTACAACAGGGAGTTGGGAATACGAATATCTCGCAATTGACTAATAGACTCTATTTATCTTCATCTGGGGTAGGTGGAGGAGTTGGGGGTGGTGCACAGCAATTGAGTGCCTTGGGTAATACTGCAGGAGGAGTTCAACAACAGCAGCAGGCTATACAAGTTGCATCCTTAACTATACCTCCGTATAAGGGCAGTTCCATAACAGCTACTAGTGGTACATCCTCTGGTATGGCTGACTTGATGTCTCAAATTTCCCTTCCAACCACCCAGAATTCTACTCAAGTGCAAGGGCAGTCGTCATCATCACAAGTACAAGGTCAGTTGCAAATCCCAGGGATAAGTACAAATCCTTGGGATGCATTGATGGCAAATGCCGCCACGTCTGCTGTTCAACAACCCAGTACAGCAAGTGCATTACAACAAGCGGTAGCAGCTGCCTACCCCCCTCAAGCGGCTGCATCACTTCCTTCAGCTGTGCCATCCTCGTTGTCTGCTGCCAAGGGACAAAGAAGACCATCATTACCAAAGGCACCCTTATTGTCGAATAACATGCAACGGAAACGTCCATATCAACAGCAGGGTGGTAGTGGACTAGCAGTATCCGAAGACGAGTCTGAGCGTAAGAAACGACGCAATGAGCGTAACGCACGTGAACAAGAACGTTCACAGAAGATCACTGAACGTATCTCAGAACTCAAGAATGTACTAAGTGAGGCAGGTGTACACTTCAAGCCCGATCGATATTCAACACTAGTATCAGTTGTAAGTTACATCAAGACATTGCAGCAACGGAGTGCTCTTTTAGATGAAGAACATCGTAAGTTATTGGATACTATCGCTGGGGCTGATAAGTTGGTTAAGGCAAATGGTGGGGGGTCACTTATACCTTCATTGAGTGGAGCTGCTACTGCCACAGCTGCTGCCATTGCAAGCAAGGCTGGCAGCAACAATCCCATCCTGCCTCTCTCTGCCAAAGGGATAATACCAGTTACTGCTGCCACTACCATGCCGGCATTACAGACACATGAGAAGACTGCAAACGATCCTCCGTCTATTGCTTCTTCGTCTTCGTTATCGAATAATGACGAGGAGTACCTGATGTTCGTGAAAGGTATCGACTACAAGAGTATATTCACAAATTGTGGAGTTGCTTTGGCGATTGCCAGTGTCGATGGACGATTTGTTGATTGCAATGAAGAGTTTCTCAAGGTTACCAATTATACAAGAACTGAGTTGTTGGGTGATAGTCCAAGACGGACTAGTTTGCCACACCCTCAAGATGATGACAGTCCACCTTCTTCTTCGAGTAGTCTCAAGCCAAACGGGCAGAAGCAACAGGGACTGGCCGTTACCGTATCCACTACGGCATCAACTAACAAGTCATCTCCGCTTTTGGAAGCTGTGAAGAAGACCCCAGATGTGCCTTCTAGCAATAGTACATGCTCGCATGATAGTACGAGTAGTCCACCGCCCACCACACACAGTACTGATCGACCACCAAAAGAGATTCATATGCGAAAACAGCATCTATCCCTCTTCAACCTACTCGGAGGCAAGGATATGGAGGCTGTATATTCCGCCATGAGTAGAATGTTGCGTGCTCCCGAGCATTATTCTAGTAGTACCGCCTACGAAAGTGGTGGAACCTCATCATCCTCAGACTCATTTGTCAAGAGCGACTTGACCAGGAGTGGTGCTGAAGAGTCATCAAGTGGAAATGAAGGCAAGAGAGAGGATGCCATATCGAGGTATACAGTTGACCATTGGTCAGGACAAGTCGTCCATACTAGACGAAAGAATCACATGCTACAATTGAACATCTCCCTTGTCCGCACGGCAACGGGGAGACCCAAGTTCTTTAATGTTTCCCTATCTGAAGTGGAGACGACTCCCAAGGAAGTCAAAGTTTGATGATGCCTCTCGTTTTGTCTCGAAAGAGTGCAGCTTCCCTACTTGCAAACAGTTTTGATCCCTTAAAACATTAGTGTTTAGGAATAGATTAAGTTTAATACTTAAAAGGCAGTTAACAATAATTAACAGTACTCTTCTTTTATTTAATACCTAGCTATTCGTCTATGGGTAAATGCGGCCGGGAAGAGTAGATAGGAAAGCTAGGTGCTTAATAGGTAACGAAGAGACTTTGTGTCTATGAAATAGCTTTTGCTAGGTTATAATAAACGAATTGTTGGAATCATTCATCCTTCTGTTCATTCAAATATGGGAGCATTCACTGAGCACAGCTCGAGCCTACACGGCATCGTCAACTCTACTTAGCACTTTATGCTCATAGCGCGAGTTCCATCATCTAGTCCTCCAAGTCC
>Ga0214478_101117_pt1 | contig 14246 bp, 16 predicted proteins | sample M1_20Mar14CPVII9_2_FD_178001 | JGI IMG/M metagenome (GOLD analysis project Ga0214478, IMG submission 178001) | Marine eukaryotic communities from Monterey Bay, California, United States - M1_20Mar14CPVII9sort6BwellD7 | ecosystem: Environmental > Aquatic > Marine > Unclassified | place: USA...
TTAGGCTTTCTCATTTCGGCTCCCATGCTCTCATTCACAAGCAAGTTCCTCCAATACCTCCCGTTCTCCTATTTAAGGCACTAGCCGCTAGCTCTGGCACCGATCCGAACCCTGATATCCTGCTCTGACACCAATCTGGGATATCAGGTGCAAGCTCTTACCAATTGTCAACCTTAAGCCATAATATGGACCGTACCCAAACGGGCGTTGTGAACACATCTGACAGTTGACGCATGGCTCAAGCAGGGGAAAGGCAGGCTGGATAGTAGGAAAGGTATCTTCATCGGACAGAAGGATAAGGGGGGTTCCATAAAGGGCGATTAACCCTCTACAGATGAGCTCCGTTGCCAGATGCAACAGGGGAGCAGTCGGATAGATTTCTTATTGTTACGTCGCTGACGAGGAGAAACTGAATGCAAAATTCTTAATTGCAACAAACGGCATTTAGATAGTTGATTAGATTATATTATATCACAAATGTCGTATACCAACGCAATAACAAAGGAGGTAATACCTCTAAATCAAATATCAGGAGGATTCACGGTACCATATCACAAACAGGGCATAGTAACAGCCTCCGGTCTCATGAGGAAGAATCAACATACCATTGCAACACTATCATTATCACAATTATGGGCAACACTACCCATGGATCTTAAAGAATTACTTCACGACAGTAACGAATTAGTTAATTATGATGATATAATGTCATTCTATAAGAATCATCCTACACATCATACCTTATCATCTCAATCATATGCACCTGAAAATTCAATACTATTGGCAAACTATTATGAACATCATACGAATACCGAAGATCCACGAAACTTAATCATAGTAACCAATCTAATATACAATGTTATTTTCCTAACATTTGCAAATCTAACCCATGACGAAAATAATAATCAAGTAACATTCACAACGGCCATTGATCACTTCTATAATCGAGGTAAAATACATGGCGAGGAGCAAGCTAAATTGAAGGGTGTATTAAAGTTAATTGATGCCACACTTGGTACAACATTAGAAACGAATGAGAGTAAGACAGAGGAGTCAAAACAAGGTTTGTTCAATGAATTAGTCTTTCAAAATGACTTCCCGAGGTTGCTTGATATGTATCGGTTAGTTGGGAGGACACAGAAGGAATTACTTACAGCAAGTACCAAAGAAGAAGAAGAAACAATAACAATAGACTATCAGGATGATAGCAACGACAGCAAATCAGAGTTGACGGATGAAAGTACCATTAAGATAAGCATGCCTACACTTAGCTTGGCTAGTAGTATTCTAACAACACCAACAGCAGTTGAGCCGCCGCCGACAAAACCGACAGTACAATTCACAAAGAAGATTACACAAGGATATGTAGGTTCAAATCACTGGACAGGTGAATGGTATGGCAGCACTCTACTATTAGCAACTGATCTTACTAACCAATCACAAAGCACCAACAAGATGTCATTAACAATGAAAGTCATAACTCATGCAACATCAACAGTTCTCATCTTTATATTCCTATTGTTTTATATTAAGAAGAGTAGACAATTATTGATTATGCATGAACTTAAACAACAGAAGAGAGGTAATAGAAAGAAGAATAAGGAGAATTGGAAAGTTTGCTTCACTTCATAGGATCTTTTGTAGAGGTGGTAGACGTTTGTGTGGTGTAAAGGCGGAGATAGAACGACTATATGTATTGAAATGTGTCATTTGATTGGAATCGATTTCTATGTTAGGAGTAGTATTGTATATGTATCGGGAGTTTATCACGGGCTTAGTTTGGAACTGAGTTCTATGTGTTGTAATTGTAAACCTAGGATGTTATTATATATTATGCTGCGCCTAAGAGCACATAAGATAAGTGGGTGTATCTAGCATTTGTTCAAGTATTCATCAGCATCAGCATTCAATCTCTTGGTATCGTTCCGCGTTTGATTGTAACCTGTACCCTTGGAAACACCGACACTACCCAACAGTATTCACCGGCTAGTCCCCTCTTCATAATACCTAGCTTCCGTCCATTCTTATAAACGGATAGTGTACCCTCATCTAAATCAAGTAGCAATCCCAATTCATCACGAATAGACACACTTTCCATTCCATCCCAAGTAGTCTTATATTCATTAACAAATTTTCAATCACTTGCATCACAATGCCCACAAATTGTGCGTACATGCAACATTTGAAACTATTATTGTTATCACATTCTCTTGTGATTCTTTCCTCAAAATTTTGGAAGAAAGAATTAGCAAGTGGATAAACATGCTTCTTGGTTTGCTTTACCTGGTCTAATCACACCTACTAGATAACCTAGTTCTATGATCTGTTCTTTACGAGCTTCAAATGTAACGTAATGCTTGCATGCTCTTAGTATATTGTTGCTAAATGCAGTTGCCATGGGCTTCCCCCTAATACATGATTTATCCCCAAAATTTACATACTCAGCTCCTCCAGTCAGCTGATCAAAAGTAAGAGGTGCTCGTAACAATTGAAGATAATGATAATCCGCCAATGAACTTTCTCCTTCATAATGCGGTAACGCTGCTAATTGTTCCTCTGTTGCTATATCCTGTATAGCAAGACATGCACTCTCCTCAATTAATGATGGTTTTATAATATGATTTGTATTCAATATATATACACTTAGATGCACTAAATCTTGTACACGTCAGTGCCAAATTGAGCAGATCAATTGAGGGTAGATATGATATAACCTTTGATAATGTATCACTATTAAATAACACTGCGTCTTTACAGATAACTGTCTCTTGTACTTTCACTTCTTTTTGAACCATCATCAACAAAGAGTTATCTCTCAAAGTATCTTCTTATCACTAAATATCTAAGCACCGCGTATTCTATAATACTATCAGCACTGAAAAGAATTATCTCGGCATAATCATAACCTTACTTAAGTAACTGGACACAGGCTTAGACAACAACATACCTACAATCACAACACACAGTATCGTAACTCAAATCTCAAATAATGAGTAGCATCTAAGGTTATTTCGTAGATACACCAAGAAACAGCCTGAGTGAGAAAATGAGATGAATACCCACGTACATACCCGCTACATAGTTCATTGTATGAAAGTTGATCAGTGAAGGGATGAAATTAGTATCAGTAGACGATAAAGACAAGATATTCTACTGTAGGCCGGTGGTCGGCCGGCGGTCGGGAGGTATTAAATTACAAAAAGAAGTGCACATCATGTGAACAAAAATTATATGCTCATTTGAGCATGGGCAGGTATGCGCGGCTGGCAGTAGCCGCATATATGATGTAGGTATCGAATTACTGCCAATACTTGATGGTAGGCTGCAAGGGGCGTTATTTTGTGGAGTAGACATATGAATGTGTATACTACCGTCGATACGATATATGATATGTATTGCAAGATTAACAAAAAAAATGTAGTTAATAGATAGTTGATAGCGAGACGATCACAGCATCAATATACACCAGCACGGGTCTTCAATACGACGATAATAAGGCTGATATCAGGATATGATTATGGGACTCTGATAGTTTTTCTGAGATTGTGCAAGTTTTCAAGAAATTTTCAATTAGCGTGGAACCCCACACAAATCAATAATTATTTCAACTGCAATACCTTGCACCTATATATTACGGCCGCTGCCCCCTACCCTCTATCACAATTAATAAATCATACAACTACATAATTACAAATAAAATATCTTATTATTGAGACGATGGCAGAGGCAGAGGAGGTTGATCCAATAGATGGCACGATTACCGTAGACACGTTGCTGCAGATGGATGGATCTGATATTAGTCTGCCAGATATCGACCATTCTATGCTTGCTCAACTTACTGATGATGAATTTGTTACACTATTAGTAAAAGTATACACATCGCGTGGTACACAGTATATGAATCGGTACATTAGCAAGATTGCTTGGAGAATCAAACAACTTCCCAGTGATAAAGTCTCCGACTATATCTTGCAAATTATGCAGCATTATCCTATTAATATCGAGGAGTTGCAAACTTTGGTGGGGAGGACACCTGTTGATAAGCTGTGTTCTGATAGAGATGTCGTACCTTCACTTGCTCTTTTCATCGGATTTGGTCACAACGGGTCAAACGAGGGAATTGTCGAAACAGTTAATGATGCCTTATCCTCTCCCCAAATTATGAACTATAAACAATCCAAACTCAAGTCGGCACCGCCACAGTCGATAGTTGATCTAACAGACGACACTGTTACCGTAGACAATCCTCAAAAACTAAACGTGCGATTCTTTGAAGAATCACTCGGTCTTACCCTAAGATTAACTGACGATGCACAAATTAGTGTCGTTGATAATAAAACCTCATCAGAAGTTAAACGAAATGATATATTAATCGGTGTTAATGGTAAAACATTCGTAGAATTAGATATATCCATTAATGAATCATCGTTTCAAACTACAATTGGTATGATAAAGGCTATGCGCCGGCCGGTGCAACTCATGTTTGAAAGATGGAATACCGCATCAAGCCATATACTACAGAAATCTTCTGCACCTAGACTAACCTCATTTGGAGTGACGGCGTCTCCACGGGAAACTGTTCCAGACGACCAAAAGATTGACCTGTCTACGTACGGTGATGAACAGTTTATCGATCTTATGTTTAAGGTGTACTTAGAGCGTGGTGCGAGATACATAAACGGCTTCAGTAAGGAGATTAAATGGAGAATCAATAAACTTCCTAGGCAAAAGAAGGCCGAGTATATGTTCAAAATAATGCAGCATCATGAAGTTAGTCTCGAAGGGCTACGTGCTATGGTTAGTGAGACACCTGTTGCTTCCCTGTGTTCTGATAGACGTGTCAAATCGTCGCTTGCACTCTTCATTGGATTCGGCCACAACAAGTCAAATGATAAAATTGTCAAAGATGTAAACAACGCCGCAACCACCGATCTAATTCAGGATTACTCACCTCCCAAGAAGACTGATCAATCCACTGAACAATCGAAACCAAGACTAACCTCTTTTGGAGTAGCGGTATCTCCACAGGAAACTGTGCCGTACAACCAGCAGATCGATCTCGATAAGCTCAGTGACGATGAGTTTCTTGATCTCATGTTTAAGATGTACGTAGAGCGTGGTGCAAAATACATTAATGACTACATGAAGGATATTAGTTGGAGAATCAATAAACTTAAACCGAAGAAGATCGCCGAGTATATCTTCTGAATCATGAAGCACCATAAAGTTAGTCTCAAAGGGCTACGTGCTATGGTCACTGGGACATCTGTTGCTTCCATTTGTTCCGATGTAGGTGCCGAATTATCACTTGCCCTCTTCATTGGATTTGGCCACAACAAGTCAAATGAAGGCATCGTCAGGAAAGTTAACAACGCCACATACACCGATCTAATTCAGGATTACTTAGCAGAACAGGTGCCGCCGGTTGAGATAAAGGAGAAGAAGACAACGAAGAAGAAGAAGAAGGCGCAGACTAAGGCTTCCAAGTCGCCATCCTCTGTCCTTCCACCAGTTATGCCTAGTAAGAGGATGCGAAGCAATACACTCCATCATTCCTCAAGTGATATGGAATACGCAGTCGGAAGTGAAATGGGGAATCAAAAGATGCCTCATCGACCACCACAACAAGCTGATGCCCAAGTGCACGGTAGTGGAGGAGACGGATCAGATAGTGCTCAAGCCAAGTCTAGTAACGACTTGTGTTCTGATACTAGTGGAGAAGAAAACAATTCTAATAATAATTTGAACTCGTCTGGTGGGAAGATGCCATCAGCCTTTCAATCTCGTCAGATCGGCATGCCTTTTGGTATGGCTACTCATCAGTACCCACAACAACTTCAGGACTTTAGTATCCCTAATAATACCGGAGGCATAGAGGGTGCACAGAATCAACAGATGATGCCAACTTGGCAAATGATGATGATGACAGGTAATTATAATCAAGGCATCCAACCTCAGTATGGAATGGTCCCGACTCCACAAGGCTTTAAGATGGTACCGCTGGTTCCTATGATGATGCCTCCTGGTAGGGGAATCGTTGGAACAACTAGTGCTCAAGAAGGTACTACCTCTTCTTTAAAAACTGCCAAGACTAGTACATCCGATACCACCCATGTCGTCAATAATAGCACACAAGCTGGGAAAAGCTTTCCGATCAAAAACATTTGAACACGATAAGCAACTACCTTCAAATCTATGTAAGAAGTCTGTTCAGAATGACCCGAAGAAGTTTAAATTTAAGCCGTATTTATTAAAGCTTCCGAATAAGGAGAGTGTAAAGGTTATCAAATTGCTTGGTGAAGGAGCGTATGCTGTCACGTATCATGTTAAGTATAAGGGCAAAGATTGTGCATTGAAAGTTCAGCTTACATCAGAAGATGACAAGGCTGACAGTCTGGCCATGGAGTTCGATTACCAGTTAGATCTCATGTACAGAGTTGACCAAGAGCTAGGGATCATCCCTATCCCTTTGGAACTCCACGCCTTTACCAATGGATCTCTATTTTTCATGTCGTTGGAGAATGGCAAAACGCTACATCATATTGCAACGGGCCCCACCCTATCGCTTGGCGTTTTGGTATATCTTGCCGATCTCATGCTCTCAACGGTGGTAATTCTTCACAGTAAAGGTCATTCGGTAAGTGGATCAGATGATAATGTCGTACCATGCAATTTCAGTATTCTAACATGAACTGTGTTCTCTAGCATTGTGACTTAAAGAGCGACAACATCATGGCTAAGCGTATGGGACGTAATAAGATTGTTGTGTCAATCATTGACTTCGGTCGGGCCAAGAAACTGACTAATTTGAATACCATGTATCAAGGCGATGCTGTCGGTGGTGACCCTTCTATGATGTGCTCAGCCATGCGTAGAAATAAGAAGTGGGGAGTAGATCAAGACATGTACGGCATAGCTGGTGTCATGCACTTGTTACTATTTGGTGCAAATGGTAACAAAAATGGTCATATGAAAGTAGAGGACACGCCTATTGATGAGAAGACGGGAAGGCTGAGCCTCACAAGTCAAGAGTATCTTGATTTGAGCCGGAACAAGCGTCGTCAACCTGACTTATGGAAGATATTCTTCGACGAGCTCCTCAACTTTGACGTAATGAAGTATCATGAAACAGTGCAACGCATCAGAAAGCCACTGAAAGATTACATGAGTGCTAATAAAAGAACTGTGGAGAGAAACCTATCCGAGCTAAGTGAAAGTCTGTAAAGTAGAGAAGGAGGTTTGACATAATGTATCCTCTTTAGTATTTAGCTCATCTCTATGCGCAGATCTCCTCCAACTACTCTTGTCTCCTTCAAGCGTCGTGCCCTCTTTTCCCACCCCCGCCTTTATATCTTGAGATAATCTACAGTTCATATTCAATGTCATGTCTTCATCGGATCTGGCATCCTATACACAAGAATAGATCATTAAGATGAGTATCACAGATCAAGTCAAATATACTACAGCACAACGCCTTTTCCCAAACAACAACAAACTTACATCTTCTTAACACCAACCTTTCTCGGTATAATCTTAACACTATGCTTCTTATTGCTACCATTACATGACATTTCATTACCAAGACCATCCACAGCCTTCTCATCTTCATCAGTTTCCATCTCATCACCATGCTTGATCACATCCGGATTAACAACCGTTATAACCTTACCTTCATTAATCTTAACTTTTGCATGTACCGTCTTCTTCTTTGGTATTTCCTTTGGTGGTTCTTCTCGTACATGCTGTTCATGATGATGTTGTTGATGCTGTTCTTCTATCGATTCAGATCGGGATTTTATACACTCTGTACGTTTATTTAGATACTCATCTGAATACTTATAATTGGTACCATTAATATGCACAAGTGTACCGGTATGTACTAAACTTTTCAGTGTTGATAGGAATAATGTCTCGTTCCATTCATGATCTGATGACTTTGCAATAGCTGAGGCAAATGTTGTATCGTGTTCTTTTATATGTCGACGGATTGATGTTTGAGTTGATCCGGTCTGATGATCTTTTAGTTCATCTATTGCTGAAAGGATTGCTGCTTTGTATGGCATTTCTTGTTGGTGTATATGTGCTATTGATATTGTACAGCTGCCACTATTGATGTTTATATCTTGGTTGATGGATGTCAATGTCAAATGTCAATCGATCGAGATAAGGATACCAAGATGTATCTTCGATTTAATATGTCTTCAAACTACAGAGATCTGTATTGTTGCAATAATAGTAGAATAATTATCTTCAATATCTCCCTCCTATATCTGTGTTGTTGTTATTCTTGGCTATTCTCATTGAGAGTACGAACCTTTTGTTGATAGTGGGGTTCTCAATCTTTAGTAAAAAAATGACGACCTTGATCAGGTGTTTCACCCAAACCTAAAAGTATTACTATCGGGTACTCATTGTCGGCACCCCCCCTAGAAGCAAGAGGCTACTATGTTAGAATTAGATGCAGGATGAAGAAGTCTATCGCTCTATAAGATGTCAACAGTAGCAACTACTTCCTCAACATCGTCATCAGAAGAAGAAGTTCTACTACCATTATCATCAGATCAAATAGCAACATATCTAAAGGATGGTATCCTTGTGGTTGATAATCTACTCTCACCACAGGAGGTTAATGCTGCACAACTTGGGCTAGTATCAACATTACAAGAAGAATATGGTGTAGACGTACATGATTTAGAAGGTACCGGATATAGATTGATGGATGCTAGTTCTACTTTTGGTGCTGGTACGTTTTGACACCACGCGTTATAATATATGTGTTATTGCAATGAGTATGTATGTCAAGCTCACAAGATGTGCACAAACTTTTCACTTCACAAACATAAGGAGGTGTATTAGATATATTCTACCCAGAATGGAAGATGAAAATAGCAACGAATGAACGATTATTTCGTATGACGTGCCAATTGTGGAAGGAGGCATATTATCATAATGGCGAAGAGTTGAAAGACGATAATTTGACTTGTTGCAAAAAAGTAGATGATGCCGATTGCAATAGCTACAGCGATAATAATGAAGGAGATGACGATGATTCATCATTTAAATGGCATCCATTTGGTTCATTTGATTGCAATAGAGGGTATATGGTGAGTTGATGTTTGATACTATAAGAACAACTTTATGCAAAATTAATAAATATGAACACATCTTATGCCATTTGCTATTGCAGTATATTGATCGGATTGGTTATCGTATACCAACATCACTTGCGGAAACTATTGGAAAGCAACAACATCAGCTACAGACTAAGAATACAACACAACAACAAACTCAACAACCCACTGCTAGTAGTAAAACAACCAACAAATCAAAGAAGAATAAGAAAGCAAAACCAATACAAAGATCATTAACGCCACATTTCGATTGCTGTCCAGAAAAGTACCATGATACAACAAACAAAAACAAATGGCGTCCAATACAATGCTTCGTTTCATTAACAACTAATTTACATCTCAATACTGGTGGATTTGAGGCAGTGCCGGGTTTTCATCGTGAGTTTTCTTCTTGGGTTGCCAATGGACGAAAAAAGAAGACAGCCACATCGGTAGAGCAGCAGCAACCAAACAACATATCACATCCATTACCATGTGTAGGAGAGTACACTCATCTATCACCATCATTTGACAAAGATCTAATGAAAAGAATACAACATATACCAGTCAAGGCTGGTAGTGTAGTATTCTGGGATAATAGAATACCTCACGGCAACTCCTATCGAAATGACCCTACTCCAGAAAGTGTCAATGATGGGGAAAACAACAGTATATTGGGAACATCAGGATCACGAGCAGTGGTATACTGCTCATTCTTACCAGATGTTGATATTAATCGAAAGTTTGTCCAACGACAGTTAGTTGATTGGATGGAACGACGTCCACCTAGGATTGGTGATCGTTGGATAAAGCAGCAGGATGATGATGTTGTCGATGATGCAACTCAAGTGAATGATACAGATAGAAATACTGTTGAATCTAATCTTACTGATCTAGGCAAAAGACTCATCGGTATAGTAAGTTGGACATAAAAGAATGCTGCTTAACTAATACTATAATCTAAGATGAGCTTCTGTTTTTCAACTTAATATCTATCTATCTCATTATCTTAGACACGAGCTTTACACTTTGAGGAATCAAATCTTCCTATTTTGATTGGAAACGTATAATCTAAAACCCATAACACAGTCTTTCCTTATTACAAAGAAGGTATAGACTGTTTGGGGGAACAATGTTTGGTCTTGCAAGAGGGGAAGCTAACACCTCTTGTGTTTAGGCGCGACCTCGGAGTTTCTTGGTAGCAGCAACCTGACCCTTCTGTACAAAATCAGAACTGGCAGCAGTTGATGCAGGACATTCTAACCGACGACGATCATCACTGGTACACCTATCGGTATCACAGGCACGGAAGCAACGATCAGTACGACTTGAACCGTCACCCGAACTAGAACTGGACTTGGAATTGGATGATGATGATTTAGACTTGGATGAGTCATCCTTATTACTATCCCTTGAGGACTTATCACCTCCCTTATTATTACCGCCCTCCTTCTTGATGTTTAGGAATGAGGATGAGTCATAATCCTTGCAGTAACCATCACTTTCGCCACAAACACCTCGACCATCACGGCTACCGCTGCCGCTCTTGGAACTTGAGGACTTACTGCTGCTACTCTGTATATGCCAGAAGAGAGAAGATAAGAGGCAAGTAGGGTAAGTGGTTAGATTGTGTTTATAAAAGTGAAGAAACCATATCATATGTATATACTTTAACACATTACTAGCTCCCTTCTACTACTTACCTTATTGTCCCTGCTCTTACTGTTGTCAGAAGACCTCTCTTTGCCATCGTTGCCTTTACCACTCTCCTTCTTAGCAGCTACTAACTTCTGGATAGGTGATGCCTGACCCTTCAACTTCAACATATCAGAACTGGCAGCAGTTGATGCAGGACATTCTAACCGACGACGATCATCACTGGTACACCTATCGGTATCACAGGCACGGAAGCAACGATCAGTACGACTTGAACCATCACCCGAACTAGAACTGAACTTGGAATTGGATGATGATGATTTAGACTTGGATGACTTGTCATCGCTCTTATTATCATCCCTTGAGGACTTATCACCGCCCTTATTATTACCGCCCTCCTTCTTGATGTTTAGGAATGAGGATGAGTCATAATCCTTGCAGTAACCATCACTTTCGCCACAAACACCTCGACCATCACGGCTAGACCTACCACCGCTGCTCTTGGAACTTGAGGACTTACTACTCTTGTCAGAAGACTTGTCATCCCTTGAGGACTTATCATCGCCCTTGTTGTCCGACTTGTTATCGTCACCCTTGCGGGTAGCAACTAACTTCTGGATAGGTGATGCCTGACCCTTCTGTACAAAATCAGAACTGGCAGCAGTTGATGCAGGACATTCTAACCGACGACGATCATCACTGGTACACCTATCGGTATCACAGGCACGGAAGCAACGATCAGTACGACTTGAACCGTCACCCGAACTAGAACTGGACTTGGAATTGGATGATGATGATTTAGACTTGGATGACTTGTCATCGCTCTTATTATCATCCCTTGAGGACTTATCACCGCCCTTATTATTACCGCCCTCCTTCTTGATGTTTAGGAATGAGGATGAATCATAATCCTTGCAGTAACCATCACTTTCGCCACAAACACCTCGACCATCACGGCTAGAACTACCACCGCTGCTCTTGGAACTTGAGGAGCTACTCTGTATATGCCAGAAGAGAGAAGATAAGAGGCAAGTAGGGTAAGGGGTTAGATTGTGTTTGTATAAAAGTGAAGAAACCATATCATATGTATATACTTTAACACATAACTAGCTCTCTCTACTCTACTTACCTTATTGTCCCTGCTCTTGCTGTTGTCAGAAGACTTATCATCGCCCTTGTTGTCCGACTTATCCTCACCCTTGCGGGTAGCAACTAACTTCTGTTCTGTGGTTGATTGACCCTTGTGTACGATGTTTAATGCCTCGATGGCTTGGTCGGCAAATGTGATACCGTTAATACGACGTCTATCAACCTATATTGTATTGACGATCGATTAGAAGAGAATACAATATACATAGATATAGATGGATGGTTAGAATATATATCGAATTTGCAAATCCATTGGAATTGCAATTGCAATAAACAATTGCTTGCAATATAACATACATATATACGAAGAAACAAATCGTCCATATAATACTTACATCGGCGGCATTTGTGGCGGCAACCAAAAGAGAGGAAATAAACAGGAGCTTCATATTTGAGATAAGGTTGGTAGTAGATAGGATAGAGTTTGGACGATAGAGCAACTATGTTGGCAACAACTGTGGTTAGAATTATGGCAACAATTATATAAGTAGGATGCAACATGCAAGATCGATGGCTCTTTATGTCATTGTACAAAGGGGTACTGTAATTTTAAAAACATCAAAGATACCTTGAAATAAATCTAATCTGACAAGTTTGATTAGTTTTCACGTTTTTGGAATAAGAGAATAAAGATTGATTAATGTACTGCTAAATGACACAAGAGCAAAAAGGTATCTGTTATGAGCTTAAATGATACCGTATGTGCTAGCCAATTTTCCTTTGAGTACGTCCCAACAAGTACACTTTGAGCGGTGTCTAAATAAGACTAGCGTCGCTTCGCTCCGCTAGCCTGCTTGCGCAGTAAAGAAGTTCTATATTATTAGTGTTCTCGTTCTTTATCTCCTTTGTAGTAGAGTTGAACGATTGTTACATTAATAAAACGAGAACACTGATTCAACAAAGGCATACGGTACTACTGCGTTGCTGACGGTCAAGCTCTAGTAATATGATACCCGTACCATATCTCACAGATAACTTTATTCTTTGATCACATGAAGTAGATTTAGCTAAATAAGTGATGAGTGGGTTGTTGCTTGAGTAAATGTCAAACTTTTCAGTCAAGTTCAAGGTCAAGAGTGTCTTTGGGGCCCTAGACTGCATTGATTCATATTCATGGTTGTGTTAAACGTCAATGTTAATGTTAAGTAGGCATTCTACCTCTATACTCTATGTCTATATATACTTCTAGGCAGCTCGGGGAAGGATGTTATTGATACCAAGGTTTGATTCATCCTTGGACTTGGGAACAGCAAATTTCACCTTTGAATGACTAGCTACCTTAACCTTGGAATGGGACACGGCACTTGACTTCTTCTTCTTCTTCTTCGTACTTGGTGGCGACTTTGAACATTTAGTCTTTGCAAGTAATCTCTTCTGTGCTTGTATAACGTCTATCAGATCTACAACAGATGCTACTTTGGAGTAGAATGTTCGTCGTTGAGTAGAAGTCATGATATCCATATCGATGAGGCAGCTAATGAGGCAGGACGACCCAACAACGGAAGGTTTACAGAGCGTAAAGTACATGTCCGTAGATGTATAAGCCACCTTCCTTTGGCACTCATCTAATAAGTCCACCTTGCTCACTTGAATATCATGTGGTAAAAACATAACGAGCAGTCGGCTGAAGTCCATAGGTGTTGGAATTGAAAGACGATGATCCAAGCAAGAGAGTATATCCACTTCAAGAAGTAGAATGTCTTCCTTGGAATAGAAACCCTTGATAATCTTGTATAATGTATCAATACTAAACTCGAAATCCTCGTATAGTTTGACAGCAATGTAGAATGTTGTAATGGCCGCCAGCTGAAACGCGTACTTGTCTTGTAAAGCCGCACGGCTCCTTCCCTTTCCAGAGCTTAGATATCTATCAAAGAATGAGATTGCAATCCATAAAGTATTGGGTCTTAGATTGAGTTTCATTGCAATCGCTTGACACCAACCAACCATGGCAGTGCGACACGTCTCATCTATAATGTTGTTTGGAGATAGTTTAAGGTAGTTGCATGTCGCTATTGCATCTTCTTGTGAGCACATTGCCTTGAGACAAGCGAGGTTATTCTCATCATTGGTTTTGTTCAAGGCCATGTTGAGTTGTGTGATTGATATGAATGGTGGTATTCGTGTTATGGTCCTTTGTATGCAGTCCAAACTGCTAATTAGATGTAGCATGCAGTATGAGCATCTTGGTTTGGAATGAGTATCGGATTATATCCTGTGCATTATTAGATAAGCCAAATATTGCTTAGCAGTTTTCGAGGGAAATGACTTTTGACGGGCATAGATGAGATGACTCTTGAAAGAAGAAACCCCCATAACATAATTGCCTAA
>Ga0214478_101120_pt1 | contig 14218 bp, 13 predicted proteins | sample M1_20Mar14CPVII9_2_FD_178001 | JGI IMG/M metagenome (GOLD analysis project Ga0214478, IMG submission 178001) | Marine eukaryotic communities from Monterey Bay, California, United States - M1_20Mar14CPVII9sort6BwellD7 | ecosystem: Environmental > Aquatic > Marine > Unclassified | place: USA...
GAGGCAAATGAATCCTTATCAAGACATGTTCCGGGCTCTCCATAATAAAATGGATCGTCCTGATCTCCACATATCAATACAAGAGCCTTAACCGATCCACCACACTGTCCACTACTTTCATCGATACCGTCATAACCTAAAGATGATGATGCTCGGTTGTGCTCAAAACTGTTTAGCAGATTTGCATTAATATCAATCTCATTGTAGACTGGGCCAATAGGAGGCGTTTGACTGCTACGGAAGTCTGAGTAATCTTGATTAAGACCAAAGTATGTTGTCTGAGCTTCCAACATAGCCTTTAGTTCACTCTTTGGTTTGATTAAAACATTATCCTTTTCGGGAATAGTACCATAGTAACCCAACCCCTCATACCACTTTGAAGCACTTGAAAATAAATAATTGAAGAATTGCTTGCCGCAACTAATTTCTTTATGAAAGTAGCATCCTATTAAATTTGTATTATTTGACAGCTCATCATCACGATCCATTAGTGAAGCCTCGCAAGACTTGCAATCATCGGTAAGGTTAGTAAGATATGGTTTGTCACCATGCTTGGCCATGTTGTTTGAATATGACTTTTGAATATGACGGTTGAATATAAGCTCGATTTCGTAGTTTGTCAAATTTTGTTCTTCACCAACTTTATCACTGTAACGGAGGACACGGCCGTCAACTATGTTGTCTTTTGCGGGTACAACATCAGAATCAAAGCATTTGGCACAGTCTGGAATACTCATAAAGGGATAGAAGAACTCTAATGACAAGCAAATGAATCCAATGGTGTATGTTAGTAAAGATATTGACAAATGATCCATGATAATGATAATGATAAGTATCTTATTGCATACCTTCCGTCTCTTTCAAGTCAACTCTTGAGCAACCTAAAGGCCGGCCGTCAGAGGAACCATCGATCGGAAACATGCATCGTATGGACTATGATAGGGTTAGGGGTTGTGCGTAAGAAATAGCATGAGTACTGAACATCCAACACATAGACATAGAGAGATACATATGATACATACCTGCTCTGCAGCACAAGGATAGTAGACTAAGCCAGCGGCAGGCCCATAAGTCACAAGACCCCACGCAGGAAATACGTAAATCTCCTCACCATACTTCTCTGATGCCGGAGAGCTGATCCTTTCATTCACTAGAGCTGTTGCAATACTATCAGGGTGTGTAGCAGTGCCCATGAAGAAGTTTGATGTATTAGTATAGCCAAGTTGTAATCGCACTTATCTGCATCAATCGTCGGACTACAAATGCCATCTAATATGTGCAGGAAGATGCCCGCTTCACTGTGATCGTCTGATGGCTTACCATTTATATAGCCACTGTTTAGATTATCGACCAAGCCCTCGACATCATCTCTTTGCAAATTGTTATTTTGCTCGACAGCATCGGATACTGCAACAAAGAGAGATGAAGGATCGTCGGCATTAAAGCCAGTGAACGATAGAGCACCGGATAAAGCAGCACGGATGATTGTAGCCATGTTTTATTATTATCCAGAGAGTTACTATTGATAGTGATCTATTATAGTGGTTGATAGTTTCGGAGAAGGGATCTTCTCCCCTTTATGGACGCTTGGTGTCGCCGATTTAGAGATAGACCAAGGTAATACATCAAGATTTTAAGTTGCAGTACCTTTATGAGTAGAGTGCATGGATATTATTCCCCTCTCAATCGCAACTATTCTAATACCCCTAACCTCCTAGTACTTCAATCTCTATTGAAGTAAATAATCAAAGTGAGTACTCAATTATCGTGTTGCAATGTTCATGGTAGAAGTGTGGTATGGCAGTGGTGGTGGCGGCTAGATAGATACGATTGATGCGGCGATTGATGTTGTCCATTTTCTCTTTTCATTTTGTTTGAGACATATTTGATGTGTATACTATCGACCTCTGATAACCTAGTATGGCTAATACAAATTGCATCCTTCCTCTTCTTTACATACATAAAACATTCATATTGCAATATGCTTACGGCGTATCTCGCACAGACACAGAATAGTTCTCCCTATCCCCCCACTATCAACATGAGATACTCCAGTCTTTTACTTATTGCAATTGCTTCCGCATTCGGACAATACGTTGCCGCATCTTCTACTGACGATGAAAACGATACAGCTCTAATGGCAATGGTTGATGACTTGAATGATCGGTATGCTAATGGAAAGCCATCTGGTAAGCAACTATATTATGAATAAGAGTTATGACATACTCGCTAATTATGAATTATTTATGTGTGCATATGATATATGCACTTTCACTAATACTAATACTAATACAAATAAATACCACCACCTACATCAGATGACTATGGAGAAATTGGTTTTGTACTTCGTATGATTGATGGTATATGCAGAAACCCCACTTTGCTCGCCATGGAGGGCGGAACATGTGATCATAACATGGCAAATGTCCCGACTAGTCGCTTCTTTGAGGGTACAGTAGATGCACCTAACAATCTTCCTACAGCGTCATATAACAAGATGATCAATTCACCCAAATCTAAAGAATATGGGGAAGAGATAGCAACCTTCCAATCATGGAGTCAAGGCTTTGGCCCAGCAGCTGGACTGCTTTGGTTTCCTTGCGCCGTTGAAAAGCATACCCGTTGTATGTGGCCATCTGATGGCACTTCTGATCAACGCCCTTTGACCTGTGGTAGATGGGTGATGGAGACGGCAAGTAGTGATGTCTATCTTCCTATGTCTGGTTGTGTAGAATGTCTCAGTGAAAACAATACTCTTCCGGCAGAAGAAAATACTGTTAATGGGCGTACAATTAATCGACTGGATGATGTTTCTCCTGGTGAGTTTATCTTTAGATATTGCATCACATTACTGTTTCAGAATTGAACATACACTAATCTTCCCACTGAAAGAGGCAAATACGTCTTCTTATGAGATTGAACTTCTCTTTAATCGAGCAAGAAAGAGGACAGTGGATAATACATTTGAGACAGCTGGGGACATGACACGGTTTAATGAACTATCTACCAACTGTGAGAAGTGTAAATCAAATATATTTGCTGTCTTGGAGGAGTATAACTCTACTACTACAATGTCAGAATCAGAAACAAAAGATTTATCGGATTTTGCGTTCTACTGGAACTTCATCTTCAGTGAATACCGATTCTTTGAAGGGCAAGGATTTTATGGCACCTTTGCTCCATCAGAAGATGGCGTAACCAAGCCTAGGAATGAACTCAAACAAATGTTAGAGGCCCAGCTTGAATACTTTGGACCGAATCACAATTACTCTGAAATGAATTTCTTAGATGTCTTCTCAAGCAGCGTCCCCAACAATGAATGGGCAATCGATGCAATGGGGATGAAAGAGCTAGAAGAAGAGCGTGTGATATACTCAACAGAGAGCTCTGCTACTCAAGATACGGCACTAAACTTTGAAGGATATGATTCAGAAGGTAAATGTGGAGCAGCAATCAAGGCTCTTGTATTGATATGTGGAGATCAAGATGATCCTTTCTATTATGGTGAACCTGGACAGTGTTTGGACTTTGCCGAAGTATACAAGACAAACTTTGAGACTGAAGATACTCCGCCTGTTGTTTATCTTGACCCAAAGAACATCACACATCCATTTTCAGCCACATGTGATGTTGAAATCTCTTGTGGAGTAGACAAGGAGGATACCTCTGAGGCTGTGGCGGCAGAGGAGGCTGGGGAGGAAGATACTACTACTAGCAACGCTTCCATTGCAAATTCAATTCCTGTTTTGTTTAGTGGATATGGACTCTATTCTTTGACAGCATTCTTTACTTTCATCATGTGATTTATTGGATATAGGCTGAGCAAAGAAATGTATAATAGATGTGTCCGTGTAAGCTAGTGAGAAGAAGGCAGAGGACTGTGGCTCAATTCAGAGTAGGAACGAGCCTCTCTAGTCATAATAGTATAGGGAAATGTTTAGATATCATATCATAGTGCATATCCTACTAAATACTTTTACTACCCAATCAAAAGCGTGCTTTACCACAAGTATGTTTACCCCGATAATTACATCCACAACTAAACCAGAACTCATGTCCACATCCCATTGGAGGACGACACGTCATATGATCACATCCGCCATTCTTCTCAATTGGATTTTTACAATTTGGACAAGGCTTGGAATTCTTACCCAGCCATTGTAATGTCTCCGCAGGGGGAGGACAAGGATCCTTACCGTGATCATCATTACCGCACTTGGCACAATATCGTTTACCACATCCATCTCCTGGACATGTAATTCGTCCATCACCCATGTCCTCCTTGGTAACAACGGCAACAACTCCACATTCACAATGTAATATAGCCTCCCCTCCCAATGCAACACGTCTGTCTCTACCATCCTCACGATGTTCAATCATTAATATATCCCAATCTGGAAGATAAGCGTTTCACAGTTGATGAAGATGAAGAGAGATGATTGTACATATGTTAGTGGATTCGGTTTGCAAAGGCAATGGATAAAAGTAATTTAAGGCCAAATGAAGCCCTCAAATAACCAACAAGACGTGAGCACACTTACCTGACAATGTAGACTTGATATCCGCAGTAGCGAATAATGCCTTACAACTAGGCAATGGACATGCCATTGTCTGTACAGGACCACTTTGCACCGTCACTGTACAATAACTTGATAAACATCCCTTACAATAGAAATGTATATCATCTAATCCACCACATGGTACTGTATCTTGTAGATTGAATTCATCAGCACATATCGAACAAGTTAGTCCATTCTCTTGACATGGTTCAATTGCATCCAACATTGTCTTATGCTTTGATTTATTGAGATAAGCAATAAAGTATTTTGATAATGAATCAAGAACCTCTCCAGATACTGAACCGATTGGCATTGTCACTTTCTTCTCCTTACCCTCGTTGTCAACTACTAATATATCATCTGTATCATTATCTTGTTTCATATTTGATTTGTTTTCTTTACCATTCTTCTTCTTTTTAGCTGGCATCTTTTGATTATCATCATCTGTACCTTCCTGTTGTAAACGAATAATTTCATCCGATATACACTTGGCTAAACTCCATAATGTTGCCTTGGTATTATTCTTTTCAAATTTAACACGCCATTCGTGTATAAATTTCTTTGTAGTATACTTTGGTTGTATATTAGTACTTGCACTACCATTAGTGGATGATGACGAGATGGAAAGAATCATATTGTGTAATATCAATGTACGTTCATTAGCCTTGAGACGCGGGTAGTACATGTCTAATGCATCAAATCCTTGTGGTTTTTGTAATACTTTACCCTTTTCCATTGCAGTTGGCTTTTGTTCCTCAGTCTTACCCTTTGACTTTGATGATGATTTAGTTGTTGGTGCCTTCCTTTTCATACCTTGACCACCACCGGATGCTCTACGCTGTTGTTCATGTTGACGTTCCCATATAGTAGACGTATGTCCATCTCTAGTTAATCCATTTGCACCTAATAGCTGATCAATGTATGAATTACCAGACCCACGTCCATTGTTACCTCTACCTCTACCTCTTCCAAACTGCTGCTGATTCCTCCTATTCCTACCCGAATTATCGGGAAGTGTAACATCCTCCAACATATTCAATCCAGCATTAAATACAGATGATCCCATACTAGCAATATTTGATGCAGCACCTCGTCCGAATCGGGCTAAACTACTACCAATTGTTTCATCTAACATATCATTTGGATAACCTCTACCGAATTGTGAGTTTGGAAAGCTATGCCGAGATGAGGGGGCAGCTCTGCCATTACTATGACCACCTCTACCACCAAATGTATTAGTATTGTTAGTACCATTTGCAGATGCAAAATGATTATTGGTAAAAGACCGAGGCTGGTACAGAGGTTGTTGACATTAACTTGATTTAATTGAAACTTTGGCATTATTGGTGCTGAGATGTTGGGAATTGTTTCTTCTTCTTCATCTGATTAATATCTACCTAATGATAGCTGTTACGTCGTTGTAGGTTGAGAACTGATGGAGATTAGTTCATGTGTAGTTTGTTGTTTGTTGTTGCTGATCCACATCATCCATTTTCTGTTGTCGTATCACATGTTTTTGTATTGTACCTTCATGAGTATTGCATATTATTGATTGCCGATTGTTGGAGGTTATTTGTATTGATTATAAGAAGCCGATAAATGAAAACTAGGACTTCTGAGGTTGATTATTCACCGAGTTTCAGTACTTTGAAGTTTTGTGGATGGTGGCGTTTGTGTCAAATGTAAATCTTGATACGTAAAATATTCCAACTAGGCTGGATTTTGTCGTATGCCCGTCAAATAAATATGCCGAAGCATCTCCATCACCATACGATCACGTAACACTAATCAGGGATTTTGTACGAGGTCTAGGTGCAGAGAAAACATATAATGACTGTTTATTACGTGTAGTTTGTGTGGAAATTGGTGGTTTGTGGTGTATCTTTGTTAATTGGTATACAAGGCGTTTCGTACAAAAGCTGCCAATTTGCAGATCGCTAATGCTATATATGATACGTCTTCTTAGTGTGTTTGGCGGTCCAATTTGGTCTATTATTGATGGAATGGTTGATTATTGTTTATTAGGGCTGATAGTGCTACTAAAATGGCATTCTTTCTCACAAAAGGTACTCAAAATGACACTCGTGAGGTTATATAGATCATACCAGTGTTGATCTGGCTTTGGTAAGCATAACACACGCGCCACCACACTGTCTAATGATATGGATCTGTGTAGAGAGAAGTAGGAGGGTATGTTGGTGGGTTGGCTAGTTTGTGGTGGTGGGCTTGTAACAATAACATGATCTCGCCTTCTCCTTCTTTCTGAGTTGGAGGAGTACTAGGAGATATGCACGTATGCTGAGTAGATGGTATACTTTAGCTTAGTTTAGATGGTGGATAGTGCAACTTCTACTTGTCTCTCTTCTACTCGTCTCTCTTCTACTCGTCTACTTGCCACACGTGCTCACATGATATGCTCTCTCTCTCCTCGTGCCTTGCTAATCTCCTCTTGATATCCCATACTCTCTTGTTGTCTGCAGTTATAGTTGCCGTGTTAGTACAGTAATCTAAGATGATGATATATGTGGTGGTTTAGTTGATGGTGGCTGGAGAGGCACACGATGTTGTTGGCAGTAATAATCGTTTATGTTTTGTGGGTGATTGGACTTTGTTTCACCTCTGCTCGCCCCAATTTGATGGTACCAATGTTGATGTATCTCGTGTGGCTTTGTTTGTTGTGTAATGGTTGGTATTATTGGGCCGTAGATTGCTGGGTGAATGTATAAGGTACAATACCAACTAACAGGAGATGCAGAGCGGCAGCTGATGAACTTCTTCCTGGTCGTCCTCTCCTACAGACTTTGTTATAGAGATTGATTTGTGAGTTAGTTTATACCATTCTTTAGAATACAGAACTACATACATTGAAAACATACCAATCTCACCTTTAATCTCTCCTCGCTGGGTATGATACAATCTCCTCATCGCCCTTTTAACCCGCCGGCTGATTGTTAAGTATCTTACACTCTACCCCCCTCGTCTCCCTCTATGATAGCATGTACATTAATAGATGCTTAATTGTACATTGATTTATAATCTTGTCTTGAGTGAACGAGTCCCCCACCTTTAATAGCAGAAGCTGTTGAGATAAAGTTGTAGAACATAAGATATGCACAACTCGACACACAAAGGTAATCTCACCTAATTACACCTCTACTATTACGTCATCCCCACCATCCAACCAATACTAAACAACAATTACTAAAATACTTGCGCATCTTGACCGCGTGTATACAAGAGGCTCTCATACATCTTCCCATCGTTTCAATCAATCTAATACTACCTCCTCCCCACATACATAAACACATAATATGTTGTACTTACTGCCCGCCGTTGTACTTTATAATATCTCTACAATACATAAAATAGTACTCAATAACTCTGGTTGTGATATAATTGGTGTTCATCTCATCTCACCCATTGAGTACAACGTCATTTTTATCTATATTGTTTGAGAGATGTATTTTTGCAAATTTGATGACTATTGTGATTGGTTGATATAGTTTGTGATGTTGATTGTTTCTCGGCGGCGTTTAGAATTGACGAGTACTAACTAACACTTCTAATATCAATATAAATGGTGATATGGCTACATCGGCGCCGTTCTAACTATCTATATTGGTAGATTGTTAATTGTTCTTTGCAAATTGTTTAAGAAGATAGATCGGGAGTAAGTGATATCTTTTGAACGCCATGCCCGTTAAAGCTCTAGAAAATCGGTAGCACAGAAATGGCAGGGTAGTAGGGGAGGTGTTAATGCGGCAATAGTTGTTGCCACTACTTCGTTTGAGCAATAGAGAGGGGGTAATAGAGGGCCGTCATCTTTATCTTTACTCTACTTTTTGATTTGAAAAGGATACCTCTTCTCTTCTCTCTTTTTCCGTCGGAGGGAAACGAGCTATACCAGCACGGCAACACCATAATAAATCAATACAATGAGCACAATAACTACCTCTACTGCAATCAACAATACTTCATCTTCTATTAATTAAGCTGCGGCGTTGGTGTTGTCCAATTCAATTTACACAAGAGAGCTCTCTAGTTAGTATCTAAATTTGCATGCATTGCAAATCTTTCTACTTCTAGATATCTCTTCTCAATACTACAACTTAAAACTCTACACAACATGATAATAATACATCGATATATTAGTTAAATAGTTGGATTGTTCGTGGGTTATCTATACGCTAACAACAATGCTACGTATTGTACGACTGATAGTACAATATGATATTCTAGATGGATGGATTTTTTCACACACGATGGATGGATTAGAGGATGGATTAGAGTGAAGTACACAATCAACACAAACTAACTCTACATGAATGAATCATTGCTATAGTGTTATCAGTTAGATATAGTTATTGATTGAACGGCAGGATCATCCATCCATCGACATGATCACCTACTATCTAAAAGTTTGAAGTTTGACGCCGAGTTGCTTTTATTTTTAGTTTGGAAACGAAGAGGAGCTATGAAACTAATACTAATACAGATATGATGAAGTATACTTCATACACAATACGATTAGTTGGTGGTCAAATGAATGATGATTGACCGAGCTCGTAGTTCACAAATCTCATTTAGGGTGCGTAAATACAAAATGCTCATATCATATGTATCATTTTTGCTCATATCACATATGTCGTGTCACTTTTCAATCTTTATTAAACTCATGCTCACTTCTCAACTGAATCATATACTACAATATATTGTCTATAGAGCAGTTGCAATTCGATATGCTTTATCTTTCTAGAGCTAATCTAAATGAGTAACACTCCCGGCTGCTACTTTTGTACTACATTGCAAAAGGCAGAATGAGTAAGTCTATCGAGTTATATTAAGTTCACTGCTACTTCGCGTGTTGCAATTAATCAATCAACTAACTGATACTAATCTCTTCTCCTCTTTACTTGCCACCATACTTTAAAAGATACTTTATTTGCTCAACTTCCATCCGACTATCGATTTCATCAATCACATTCGGCCTCAATATGCCCTCCATTTGAACTCCTTGACATTCAATATAGTACTTAAGCCTCCTCAACATGAAGCGAGAACTAACAATATGCCTCCCTACCATATCTACTTCATTCCACCCAAAGTTCCACCATGCACACCTTGCCTGATACGATTGATAGTTATACAGCTCATTCCGAAGCTGTTGCCTCCTCGAGTTGGTTATATCCATTGTATCTGGTGTATCCTTTTCGGTAAGTGACGGAGGGATGTAGTTGACTCGATGCACTCCAACAGTTCTCTCACATTCTTTTTCTAATCTCTTCTCAGTTCTGTTGAATGCAGGACTGTATCTTTCGGCCTGCTCGCGAGACATAGGCATTGGCTTGCCATATGGAACAAATTCACAACCAAATGGTAGAGGACGTTTGTATGTTGTACGCCGCCAGGCAGGTACCTCATCAAGTGGATCAAGAGGTTCAGCAGGACGTCGACGACGAGGGCGCCTCTTCTTCCTCTTATTAATAAAATTAAACTGTTTTGATCTGTCAATTGCTTGCCTCTTATCATCAAGGCGTGCATATCTATAAAATGTTGTTCGGGGTATATGTCCAAAGCCACGCTTCTCAAAGGACTCGAGGAATGCTGTCATTCCTATTCGACGATTTGGTTTGCAATAGCCATTATCTTTCGTTGTAATCATCCCATCGATCCAATACAAATAGAAAATGAGGATAATCCCACCAGTTCTTACGTCTCACAATTACTTTCATTATTGAGTGTTGTTAGTGTTGGTAGTGCAGTTGAGCTACTATAGGCATCGACCATACCATTCATCATCAATTGCAATTGAAATTGCAATTTTGCAATGAATTGGTGGTCATGGCAAGGTGGTCTGTCCCTCGCTGCGGTGAGTTGTTGATATTGCACTTCCCTATCAGTTTTTTCATACCTGTCCTTAATCGACGATAAAGAACAAAAAAGATAGTACAAAACCTAAAATGAACACTGCATATCGTCAGCTTCTCAACTATCACTGGTACTCAGATCGTAGTCTGATCACTTTTTCTCCTCAACCCGGGACGACGATACCGCAGCGCCACCGCCAGCGGTTAAATCGACAACATTATTAGACGTAGATGATGATGGTACAATCTCTTGTACATCTTCATCGCTATCGTCATCGTCTAGTAGAACTACCTCCTTTGACATGGTTGTTGAGATGTTTGTGATTTAGTCGATTTGGTTCATTAAAATATGACATTCCACACGTAAGCAAAAGACCTCATAATTTTTATAGCCGCCATGGCATAAACTTTAATAGCCATATAACTACTCCAATATAGCGTTTCGTATACATTGGCGTAGCCAGTATATCCAGTTTTTAACGCTCTTTCGAATGGTGGTACTTATATAAGTCGGCCACGCTCACACAAGAATATATTACAATACAAAGTTGACTGCACACTGCAATTCGAAAATTGGTATACGTATAACTAAGTACTATCGGCCCTCTATCATCTAGCAATATTCTATTACCACAAGATAATACGGCATCATTCGCATCTAATTCAGCTGCCTTGCCTAATGCCTTGGCTAGATTTTCACATGCCTCATTGTAGTGACATGTATCTAACTCGTTGTCATTATTTGAGGTTGCTGGTGTTGTTGTCCAAAGGCCAAGGTTGCACCATTTCAAATCATTACCACCCGAAAGTTTAGATGCAACTAATCGTTGCAACGATGCTACTAATCCAGTATGATAATCATTCAATCTCATGTAACATAAATGACCAGCCAATACAGCCGCGGGTGATACTATTGGCATTAGTATTGCTCCCATGCACATTCTTGTGAATGCCACTCCTCTATTACTGCCATCTCTACGACGACCAGATGGTGTTGAATAATCTTTATAAATGGCATACAATGTAATGAACGAACAACATACCAAATCGGTTGTTATTGATAATTGACAATCTGTAATTGGCATTGTATACCTTGCCCCTCTACTGATGTTGCTCTCTTTGTCACTACATTGTTGCCCATCATCATTTAACATATTCCCATTAGAATTGGTAGTCAATTGATGTAAATGCCAATAACTAAAGGTAACAAACAATAAACCAAACACTAAACATGAATGTATACTTGGTAGCTTATTATACACAACCTTTGGCAATAGATATGGTATAAAGATTGGTACTACCAATATAACATGTAATGTTTGTAACCAATATCGAAAGTTGATTTGGAATGTACCAAATCCTTCATCTTTTGTACATTCTATTGTTGTAGAAGTAGTAGTTGTATTGCACGGTTGCAAGTTGAGTATACTAATGAAGGCAATGATTGATGAAATGGCATATGTAATTGGTAGACTACTACCACTTTTCTTCTTCTCTTTACTTCTCCGTCTAACACTGCCAAGAACATTACTTGTCCGACCTCGATATAAAGTGGGTACCCAAAGAACAAAGCTAGCCGACATGGCTCCTAAAAACCCAAATAGAATGAAACATACATTGCATTGTTCTACTCCACACCAAGCAACTGCAACTATTGCCCATGTTAACAATTGTGTACTAGTAAAGTAATGTCCATGTGAATTAGAAGAAGAGGAAGGGCGAAGTACATCCTTATATGCATCATCAAAGTAAGAACTAGTGTATATATTTACTAATATAAAGTTTATAATTAGATACCATGTTGTTAGTAGTATTAATGTTGATAGTATTAGGGGTATAATTGATGGTTTGGAGAGTGTATTATCGTCTTTGATGGGCTGAGATTTTGATGTGCTAGATTGTTGCTTGTTGTTGACGGGAGTATGATGATAATAGACTTTGATACAATGATAGATTGCAATACCTAGGATTAAGAAGTAGGCTTGTACGCCATGGTCGGATAAGAGGGGTAGAGCAGCGTCCATCATTGCGTTAGTCAACTGAGTGTTGTGATGATGAGTATGTATGATGAGGGAGAGTGAAAAAGGATACCATATCCTTGAGACATAATGAATCTCAACTTTATAACAATCACTCTACTCTACTACTCCTTCTTGGCTCTTCTCGGCCTTACTGCCACTTATAATACATTCATCAACCATCGTCTTCAGGTCCATCATACACAAAAAGAGCTTGTGATGAGTGTCGTATGCGCTGTATATATCATTTGTTCTTAGTTACTCTCCTTTTCAAGGATGGGGATTTTGTGCATAAGATGTGTCAATATATCATAATTATAATGATAGTCTATCTCTATTACATAGGCTCGTGAGTGGTAGTGATAGAGACAGAGACAATTGTTTTATTCCAAATAATCCACGTTGTTAGTATATTTATGGTAACTAGCTGCATCTATCTGCTCGCCCCATATTTACAACACACACTATCAACTACACCTACTACTTCCTCTCTTCATGATTCTCTCATAATCATACTCTCATCGTATACTCTCACCGAACTCAATATACATGCACCATTGTCAAGACTCCCATCAATAAAGCTAAGACCTTGAAAGGAGCGGCTTGAGGAGCAAGTACCGAGTTCTTGGGCTGGGTATCATCCTTATCATCATTCTCATCGGCACCTTCTTCCATACTCTTCACTCCACATGAAGGTGTCATGTCACAAGTCAATGAGAAAGGATGAGTAAAGTTCTTCAAATTGAAGTAAACTACCTGCGGAGCATCTTCTTTCTTGAAAAAGTCTTTGTAAAGAGAGGCAAAGGAATCCTTATCAAGACATGTTCCGGGCTCTCCATAATAAAATGGATCTTCCTGATCTCCACAGATCAATACAAGAGCCCTTATCATCATTCTCATCGGCACCTTCTTCCATACTCTTCACTCCACACGAAGGTGTCATGTCACAAGTCGCTGAAAAGGGATGAGTTAAGTTCTTCAAATTGAAGTATACTACCTGAGGAGCATCTTCTTTCTTGAAAAAGTCTTTGTAAATAGAGGCAAATGAATCCTTATCAAGACATGTTCCGGGCTCTCCATAATAAAATGGATCGTCCTGATCTCCACAAATCAATACAAGAGCCTTAACTGATCTACCACACTGTCCACTACTTTCATCGATACCGTCATAACCTAAAGATGATGATGCTCGGTTGTGCTCAAAACTGTTTAACAGATTTGCATTAATATCAATCTCATTGTAGACTGGGCCAATAGGAGGCGTTTGACTGCTACGGAAGTCTGAGTAATCTTGATTAAGACCAAAGTATGTTGTCTGAGCTTCCATCAAAGCCTTTAGCTCACTCTTTGGTTTGATTAAAGCATTATCCTTTCCGGGAATAGTACCATAGTAACCCAACCCCTCATACCACTTTGAAGCACTTGAAAATAAATAATTGAAGAATTGCTTGCCGCAACTAATTTCTTTATGAAAGTAGCATCCTATTAAATTTGTATTATTTGACAGCTCATCATCACGATCCATTAGTGAAGCCTCGCAAGACTTGCAATCATCGGTAAGGTTAGTAAGATATGGTTTGTCACCATGCTTGGCCATGTTGTTTGAATATGACTTTTGAATATGACGGTTGAATATAAGCTCGATTTCGTAGTTTGTCAAATTTTGTTCTTCACCAACTTTATCACTGTAACGGAGGACACGGCCGTCAACTATGTTGTCTTTTGCGGGTACAACATCAGAATCAAAGCATTTGGCACAGTCTGGAATACTCAT